>Ga0207426_1000230_pt1 | contig 128357 bp, 109 predicted proteins | sample AraplaMF_Cvi_mMS_FD_184265 | JGI IMG/M metagenome (GOLD analysis project Ga0207426, IMG submission 184265) | Arabidopsis root microbial communities from the University of North Carolina, USA - plate scrape MF_Cvi_mMS (SPAdes) (version 2) | ecosystem: Host-associated > Plants > Roots >... | reverse complement strand
GCTTCTTTTAAAGCAGTCATCTCATTCAATGATTCTTCTGCTTTTAAAAGAAAACCAAGATCTTCAAAAGTGAGCGAACCGTTGGCTACGGCCTGCGACCAAACCTGCAGGTTGCTTTTCATATTATCAATTGCATTGATGCCGTCTGTTTTTGCTGCCTGCTCATATTCTGTAAGAGAAGATTTAGCAAGGGTTTCAACGCCGCTTTCAAGATTCTGAACTAACTGGTCAAAGTTGATAGTGCTCATGGTAAATAATTTTATAGATGTGATAATCGGTTGCTTGTTGTTGTTATAATTTAGTTGCTTACTTGTGAAGGTTTGATCTTGCCGCTTTCAAGTTGGGATATCTGGTCGAAAGATTGTCCCACCAGGTCCTGCGAAGCCTTGATAAACGCGGTATCCAGCGTTCCTTCCTTTTGCCATCTTTTAATAAAACCACCGTAAAGATTACCGGTTGAGTCGATCAGGATGGTCCACATCTTCTGGCTGATGTCATTTTTAGGACGGTTCTTCTCATACTCAAACATTTTGCTGAGGCTGGTTTGTAATTGAGTTACCTGTGCCGCATGCTGGTCGTATTTATCACCCGCATGGCCCATCATATTGATGGCATCTACTTTAAGTGAAGTGGTTTGTGAATAGGCATACTGGTCAAATTTGGCAATGGTGCTGCAGGAGCATAATACGAAAGCCAGGCCTGCGAATGCTGCGATGAGTTTGTTGGAAATTAAATGTTTCATGGTTGTTGCTTTTTTATGTTATCGTTTTTAAGCATGGCTTCGCCCTTGTGGTATAAGCCACATTTTTTATAATGAATAAAATCTGGAAATTTTTTGCTCCGTTACCTTATAGTTATAAGGCTTGTGAAATTTGGGTAGGACTAACGATGATCGGATTATCCGCTCAATTGCAATGCAAAACTATAAAGGGTGCTGATGCGGGTCAATAGCGTAAATAAGCTATTTTTTATTTCGATATCAGGCTTTCAGAGAATTCGCTTACTTATACCCGTGGCAATAGCTTCTGAAATGCTGTGCACGTGCATCTTTTTATATATGTTCTTAATATGATTATTGACCGTATGCCTGGATAGGTTTAACTGATCAGCCACCATTTTCTGGCTATATCCTTTGGAAAGCCATTCCAGCACTTCTTTCTCCCGCTCAGATAAATTGAATTCATCTGTCGCTGAAACAGGCGCAGGCTTCTTGCTGAAGTAGCTGAGTACACGCCTGGCTATGGTGGGTGTCATCGGTGCGCCCCCATCTATCACATCCTTGATCCCTTCTATGATTTTATCATTCGGGGTTTTTTTCAACAGGTAACCATGGGCGCCGGCCAGGATGGCATTAAAGAGGTTATCATCATCTTCAAAAACAGTCTGCATAATGATATATGTCTGCGGAAAATGCCTGCGCAAAATTTTTACGCCTTCTATACCATCAACACCCGGCATATGAATATCCATTAATACCACGTCCGGTGGATTGGGTGACAGGTTTTCCACAAGATTGCTGCAGTCTTCAAAATCACCTACACATTTCATTTCCTTATTAAAACTCAACATTAATCTTAACGCTTCTCTTCTGTGTTTGTGGTCGTCAAAAATGGCAATCTTGATCATGTTTTTACTTTTGCAATGCAAAGGTATTATTTAGAGGAAATTCAGACAATAGCTTAAATACGCTATTGCTGAAATAGAAAATAGCATAACTAATGGCTAATGATATGGCAGGAAGAAAAATGCCGGATTATTATTAATCCGGCAAGTTGTTGTTCTTATTATTACGAAATTTTTACGAGTCCATGTTATCCAGCCAATCAGGATCAGACAGCATTTGCTGAATCCTGGAAACATTACCAAAGGCTGTTATCAGGGCATCTCTTCCCTTTATTACCAGGTCGCTTTTAAATTGGTTATCAGCCATAATGTATTGCACCATCGCGTCTCCAATCACCTGCAGCAACTGGAACTTGCTTACATCATCCATCTCCATATTCCGCAACTCTTCGTCAGGTACATCCCTTAACCATTTTGCATTCGTGATATGCAGGTTTTCAATGTTGATATCGGGTAGCTTTTGCAACGTTTGTGAATCAAGAGAAAGCTGGAAACGACGATAATCTGTTTTTACAAAACCAGCCCGCATAAAATCTGCCTGCATTGAACTGGCGTCCTGGCTGGATTCATCAAGCACGTAGTTGAGCCAGAAATAAACGTCCAGTCCCTTGGGGTTAAAAGCTTCCTCGGGGCTTACAGACTTTACCAGGGTACCTGTACCAAGACTGAACAAAGTGATTTTATCCCGGTCGTATTTACCGGAGCCATCATAACAGCATGCTTCCAGCAAGGCTGCGACTGAAGGGGTGTTGTAAGTGGTGGTACCGCCATCAACAAAACGTTCCAGGGGATGAAAATAGGTAGGCGCACTCATGGTTGTTTCCATAACGGCACGCAACAACGCATTCTGGTAAGTGCCATAGGTTTGCCCATTCTTATTAAAACAGGTGAAGAAGGTCTCTTCGTTATCAGTAACATCTTTTGCTGTAATAAAGATATCCATACCGGTAAGTGATGATGCTTCTTTTAGCGTGGTGTTTTGCAAAAGGTCTTTAAGGGCCTGGCGATAATTCTTTTTATCGTACTTCGGAGGATTCAGAAACCGGTCTGATAATAAATTCCTTTTCAAAAAAACTTTGGTTACAAACTGTATATACAGCTGTTCAATTTCGATGGCGGTCTTTCCAAAGGCCATCAGCCCGCTGATGATCGCACCAGTACTTGTTCCTGCAACCAGGTCACAAAACTGGTAACAGGGAATGCCTGCAATCTCTTCAATTTTTTTAAGCAACTGTAATGTCAATATACCTCGCACACCTCCGCCATCAAGGCTGATGATGATGCGGTGATCCAGTGGAATTGCCAGTGCATTGTATGCTGCTTCCTGTGCTGGTGTGAGTGTTTTTGGCTGTGCCATTGTCTTAAATTTAGCAGGGCAACCTGCGGTGAGCATGCAAGATGGAAAAGAAAAAGAGGAAATGCAATAGCGTAAACACGCTATTTTTAAACCTCTTTTTCTAACTTAAGTTTGTTGCCCTACACGAATTCAGGCGTGAAAAAAAATCCGTGCAATAACGTTAGTAATAATTTTGTTTCATTGCTTCACCCACGCTAAGCCATCAGGTTCGCTACCAGCATCAATCTTATCAATAGTTATTTCTTGGGTATGTATGTAGATGTTATTTCCGGGTTGCCAATATTACTATCCGCAGTTTCGCGTTGCTTTAATTTAATATCCCTGGTGTTTTTCTGCACTGCAATTGCTGCAAAAAGACTTAGTGTAAAAGACATCGCGTAAAAACCTTTTTCACTTCTTGTCAGGGTGGCGTTCCATAAACCAATAGTTAAAAGAACGGCACAAAGAATGGTCGCGAACCATGCCAAACCATAATACAAATTGGTAACAGGAATACCTTCCAACTGGTCACGTACCGCCTTCTGCAAAGAGATGCCGGAGAAGAGACCAAACATAAGAATAGTAAAATAATAACCTTTCTCGTTAAGTTGCATATCTGCATTCCATAAGCCGATGATAAAAGCGGTTACGCCGATTAAAAGTGCTACCCATGATGCCCCGATAAAGGCTGATGAGGGTTGTTGTTGAGATTGTTTTTCCATTTTAATAGTTTATGCAGTAAAACTATCTCCTGCAGTACAGCCTTTTTTTGACAATCATCAAAAAGCAATCATATAAATGTTAAAGCCTGCTTCGTATGCGGCTAAGCGTTTCCTGCGATATACCCAGGTAGGAAGCAATGTAACCCAGTGGTACCCGTTCTATAATATGTGGCGTTTGTTGCAACAGGTTTTCGTACAACTGGCCTGCAGTTTTAAAATGGGCGTTTACATAACGTTCTTCCAATCGTACATAATATTTCTCATAAGCAACACGTACCAGTGTTTCAATTTCATGGTATTGTTTCAGCAGCTTGCCAATTGCTTCTTTTGAAATGGCCCATAAGGTACAAGGTTCTATCAGTTGTATATTTTCAACGGCGGGCTGTTGCGTGGTAAAGCTAAAAAAGGAGGTGACAAAATCGTTTTCAAAACCAAACCAATGCGTAATTTCTTTACCATCCAGGTTATAAAAACCACGCAAGGCTCCATCCTGCAGAAAATACAGATGCCGGCAGATTTTACCTTCCGTAAGCAGGAAATCATTTTTGGATAAATAAACTGTTTCAAAACAATCTTCCAACGCCAGTCGGGCCTCTGTACTTAACGGTGAATAGTTTTTGAGCTGGTGAAAAAGTTGCTGCATAAGATGATGAAAGTTGTAAAGATACTTTTCGCGTTTCGAATGTTCTGTAATGTTGTACTATTAAAATGGTGAATGCTGATGGTTTTACTGAGAAGTATGATTTGAGGTCGATTTCCTATTTTTACAATGCAATAAGTGTTTTGAAACCATTAAAGATATTGTAAACCTAAATCCACATGCTACCGTATTCTCCCGTTTTTCGCTCTCTTTGTATCCTGTTACTACTTTCATTCACCGGTAATGGTTTCTCTCAAAACTTTAAGATTGTACGTGATGTTAACAGCATCAAAAATGCATCTCCGGAAGCGGGTAATAACACCGGAGATACAGGTTATGCATCGTTTACAAAGTATAACAATATTGCCTATTTTAATGCAGATGACGGTATTCACGGCCGCGAAATCTGGAGAAGCGATGGAACTGCTGGTGGAACCTATCTGTTCAAAGATCTTTTTCCGGGGAAAGGCGAAGGTGTCCCGTCGGGTTTTACGGTTTGGAAAAACAAGCTTTGGTTTATTGCCACTGACAGTACCGGTAAAAGCTTATGGTCTTCAGACGGCACGGTCACGGGAACATTGCCCGTAGTGAAATTGAATAATGCCAGTGCCGATAAACTAATGGCAACAGATACGCTGCTTTATTTTATCACAAATGGATATGTATTATGGCGAAGCGACGGCACCGCAGACGGAACGTTTCTGTTGAAAGATTTTAGTAAGCTCTCTTATAACGGAGTTGCCGGTATCAGCGGAATGGTTAACAGTTATGGACGGCTTTATCTTAAAGCAAAAACAGCCGATATAAATTCGTTTCAGGATTTTGTTCGGTTATACACTTCCGACGGTACTGTCGCCGGAACAAAGGTGGTTGATAACGATGCCGTGGATGTTGACCAGGTAACTGTAACCACAAATGGTGTGTTGTATTTTACTGCAAGGCTTGTTTCCGGAAATAGGAGAACATTCTGGATAAGTAATGCTGAATTCGGTAATGCATACCAGGAGGACTTTAGTTCAGATTTTAATGTTAGTCAGAGCGCGCCAAGATTATATCGTAACAAAGAGATCTTTTACATAGCAAATGATACTTCTGTGGCTGGAAGTTTGTTTAGGTTGGATGTTTCTGCAGCTTCCACTCCTATACGGGTTAAACAGTTTAATGCTTTGCCAAAAGGCAGTATTATAACCGCTTTATTTAATACCGGTAATGCGATATTAATTTCCATCAATACTTCGGCAGGTAACAAAGGCCAATTATGGTTATCTAATGGTAGCACAGTTGGTACCAAACTTCTTAAGGATAATTGTTACCCGGTCAGCTATGCTCAAACGAATGAAAGTATCTATTTCGCAGGCTCCGGAAATCAGAACGATGCCGGAATCTGGCAGACAGATCTTACTGAATCAGGGACCGTGTTACTAAAAGGCAATTTTGCAGGCAACAACAATGCCTTAAAGTATCTAACAGGTGTCGGAGATCCGGGCCGCCTGATCTTTACAGCTACCGACTCTTCCGGCACACAGTTCTGGAAAACGGAAGGAACAACCCAAACAACTACCATCGTAAAACCCATCAATCAAACAACAAGCATGTCTTCCGGCGCCTTTTCATTTGTGACTTTGGGGGAGCGCTTGTATTTTGGCGCCTATGCAAATGCTGACGGTGTAGCCGGAAAAACATCGCTATGGCGAACAGGTATTGATGGTGCGGATGCTGACAGTATTCCTGATGTATCTCCGGTGGCCATTCTGGCCTCAGGTAACTTTTATGGAAATGGCCGGCTGGGTTCTTTCGCACCGTTAAACAATAGTATTTTTTTCAACGGGGTTGACAATAAAACAGGTCGGAAAGGTTTATTCAGGTATGATGATCTTACCGGGAAACTGACGCTGTTAAAAGATACAGGCAATGTTACGTTCAGATGGATAGTGCCAACAGAAAATTTTGTGTATTTCGCATTCCAGGGAAATGATAATGGAAATCTTTGTAGCCTTTTTCGCACCGATGGCACCGCAGAGGGAACTATTATGCTGGAAAGCGGGTTAAGGGATATTTACTTTCAGAATTATAGGAGGGGACAGGTTCCGGTTGCGATTGACAGTGTATTGTACTTTGTTCAAAATAAGGCAGGTGGCAACGACGAACTATGGAGAACGGATGGAAGCGTTTCCGGTACGCAAAAATTACAGGAAGTGGAGTTTATGAATAACAGCCTTTGCACTTTCAAAGATTCACTTTTTTATACATCAGGGTTCAACCTGTATAAAACAGGAGGGTTACCGAATACAGCGGTGCTGATCAAGGAAAACCTATCGGATATCAGGAACCTGGTTGTAAGCAGCAACCAACTTTATTTTAGTGCGGCGAGTGCTAATCCATCAGAAAACCGCGGTATCAAAGGCAATGAACTATGGGTAACGGACGGCAGTGCTAACGGAACACATCCTGTGAAAGATATTGCACCCGGAAATGAAAGCTCCAACCCTGATTATCTTATTGATGGAAACGGAAAATTATTCTTTTTTGCCAACGATCTTGTTCATGGAAATGAATTGTGGAAAACCGATGGAACCGATACCGGAACCGTTTTGGTAAAAGATATCACAACCGGAGTGCAGGGAACACAGGTTGTAGAACATGCTAATCACGATGCACTTGCCACGGCAGTAAATGGCAGGTTGTTATTGTCTTTGGTAAATACTTTATGGGAGTCTGACGGTACAGAAAATGGCACACATGCTGTAGCGGATGTAATTCTTAAAGACATGCGGTATGTGGCATTTTTGGTTTCTGCGGGAGGCAAATTATTCTTCCAGGGGCAAAGCTATCAGTACGGGCTGGAGGAGTTCGGTGGTAGCATCGAGCCAATTCTTTTACCAAAATATGAATTCAATGGTCGCGGCAACGCAGATAATTCGCAGAATTGGTTAAATGGTATAAAGCCGCCGTCAGATATTCCGGGCGGCGTGGAAGTTGTGATCAACCCGGAAAAAGACAAACCATGTATTCTCAATGTTCCTTTACATATCAAGGGCGGTAAACTCACCATTAATAAAGGGGCGAAAGTGATTGTGCAGGGGCAGGTGCTGGTACATTAACTATAATTGATAGGTCTCAGGTTAAGTTTTCATTTATACTTACAGGCACCTTCTGTAGTAAGAAAATGAATCAATTCTTTCCTAAAATTCGGCCGACACTTAAAATTCTGCTCTCCAAACCTCGCAAAACCTTAACTTTGCTGCCCATTTTGAGGTATATGCTGGCAAATGCCTGAGAACCCCATCAATAATTAATAGAAAATAATAATATCATGGCTACAATCACCCGCGAGAATCTTGGGCTGCTGAATGATAAATTAACGGTTAACCTGGCTAAAGAAGACTATCTGCCTTCTGTAGAAAAAAGCCTGAAAACATACGCGAAGACGGCCAATATCCCGGGTTTTCGTAAAGGAATGGTTCCTGCCGGGCTTGTAAAGAAAATGTACGGACAGAGCGTGTTTAATGATGAAGTACTTCGTACAGTGGAAAAGGAACTTAATAACTATATGGCGCATGAGCAACTGGATATATTTGCTCAACCACTTCCTTTGGATGTGGATGCACGTATGCTCGATCTGAATAACCCCGGTGATTACGCTTTTGCTTTTGAAATTGGTTTGAAACCTTCATTTGATATTAATACCGGCGATATTCACGTAACCCGCTACAAGATCAATGTAACGGATGACATGATCAACGATGAGATTGAAAGACTGCGTACCCGCAATGGTAAAATGACAGAACCTGAAGAAGTAAGTAATGAAGAGCAGGTATTAAACCTGCAGTTTACTGAAACAGATGCAGAGGGCAACGAAATTGAAGGTGGCGCCAGTAAGGCAAATGCTTTACTTGTAAAATATTTTACGGAAGAAACCCGTAAGGAATTGTTTGGTAAAAAGAAAGACGATAGCCTGGTAATTCAACTAAGCAAGGCATTTGAAGAAAAAGAAAGAGAATGGCTGATTGGCGATCTTGGCCTGAGCAAGGAAAGTGCGGCTGATGCTGACAAGTTCTTTAAAATCACCATTACCAAGATTGGTTTTGTAGAAAAATCTGAACTGAATGAAGATTTTTTTGCAACTGCCTACCCTAACAGGGGAATTACAACGGAAGAAGAATTCCGTAACGCAGTAAAAGTGGAAATCGAAAATTATTTCGATAGCCAGAGCCGCAACCAGATGCATGACCAGATCTATCATCACCTGGTAGACCATACCAACATGGAATTTCCTGAAACTTTCCTGAAACGTTGGTTACAAACAGGCAGCGAAACCCCAAAAACTGCCGAAGAGGCAGAAACGGAATACCCGTCTTTTGTTAACCAGTTAAAATGGACGCTGATCTCTTCCAAACTTATCAACGAAAACAAAATCGTGGTAGAAAACGAAGAAATCAAGGAAAACGCAAAACAGCAGATGCTGGGTTATATGGGCGTACAAAACCTGGATGATGCCCCATGGCTGGAAGAATATTCCAGCCGTATGTTGCAGGACCAGAAATTTGTGGAGAATACTTATTTTCAGATACAGTCAGGCAAATTATTCAACCTGCTGGAAACCCAGGTGAAAGCTGATGAAGAGCCTATCAGTGCTGAAGATTTTGCTTCCAAAGTGCATCACCATCATCATTAATAGTGAATAAGGGATAAGAGCTTTTTAAGTAAAGCTTTTAAATCATAGTTTATCTAACCGGGCTAATTGCCCGGTTTTTTTGTGATGTGCCGGTAGTTAAATCACACACTGCTTTGATTCGTTCTCCGGTCTCTACTGATAATTCCTTGCTCCATATTCAATATCTTCTTTTCTTTGGTTCCTAAATTCCATCTTATGCAGGAACTCATCGACCGCCTGAAAGCAAAAGGGCTTACTGAACAGCAGGCTTATGATGCTGTTGAGATTGTAAAAGAATTTGCCAAAGAAAAGTTTCCCATTTTTGCCGGCGCCATCAACAAGGTATTTGATAAATACAAGCCAAAGGATGATGACGATTTTATGCCCTAGTAAAATCATCCGGAAAAAGACGCCTTCCTTATTTTAAAGAGCAAGTGGAAATTAAGAGACGAAGTCAGTCTTTGTTCTTTTGACTGTCCTTTTGTCGCAAATTTTCGTTTGCATGGTATTTGGTAGAAGAAACTGAATTTCAGAAATCCAAAATCCGTAAAGTAATTTCTCCGCGATTGAGGTATTTCTGAACTTTCCGCAACTTATGGCAAAACACTTATCTTCATCGAATTAAATAAAGCAATATGGATTTTAGCAAGGAATTTGAAAAATATGCAGTGAAGCATCAAGGCATCAGCAGTGCCACATTGCACAACTATCAACATGTTACCAATCTTACGCCATACATTATTGAAGAAAGACCGCTGAACGTAGCCAGTATGGACGTATTTAGCCGGTTAATGATGGACAGGATTATTTTTCTGGGAGAAGGCATTAATGATTATGTAGCAAATATTGTTACCGCGCAGTTGCTTTTCCTGGAAAGTACAGACCGTACCAGGGATATCCAGATGTATATTAACAGCCCCGGTGGAAGCGTTTACGCCGGCATGGGTATTTATGATACCATGCAGTTTATCAGCCCGGATGTTTCTACCATTTGTACGGGTATTGCAGCGAGCATGGGCGCCATCCTCTTATGCGCTGGTGTAAAAGGAAAGCGTACCGCACTTAAGCATTCCCGCATTATGCTGCACCAGCCCAGCGGCGCAATTGGCGGCCAGGCAACGGATATTGGTATTACCGCAAGAGAGATCAAGAAAATCAAACATGAATTGAATGAAGTGATCTCTATCCACACCGGTAAAGACATAGAATCTGTGGGAAAAGATACAGATCGTGATTTCTGGATGACGGCACAGGAAGGAAAAGAATATGGCCTGGTAGATGAGGTGTTGCTTACCAATCCACGGAAAGAAAAAAAATAAAGCAGGAATAAACATTTGCAAACTTCAAATTGAAAGAATCATGATGAACTCAAAATATTTGATGAACCCGTTTTTACAGGAAGATGACGACGAGGAAGAAGAACAGCCAAAAGAAGAAAAGCAGGAGCCGATGTCGCCTTTATTAGCAAAGAAAATGGAGAAGCTTTTCCTGGAAAAGCGTGCCGTTTATTTCTGGGGGCCGGTAGATGATAAGTCTGTAAGGGAAGCAGTTTCCAAAATTCTTTTACTGGATGCTGACAAACCGGGAGAAGAAATCAAACTGTACATCAACAGCCCGGGCGGTATGGTAACCAGCGGTATGGTGTTGTATGATACCATTAAACTGATCCAGTCACCGGTAAGCACCATTTGTATGGGTTTGGCGGCCAGTATGGGTTCTATTCTGCTGAGCGTTGGCAAGAAGGGAAGGCGTTTTATTTATCCGCACGGAGAGGTGATGATTCACCAGCCAAGTATCGGCGGTGTTTTCCAGGCAACTTCTGCGGATATTGAAATACAGGCAATCCAGATAGAAAAAACCAAGCTGCAAAGCGCCAAAATTCTGGCGGATAATTGCGGAAAAACGGTAGAACAGGTGCTGAAAGATTTTGATCGCGACTACTGGATGGATGCCCAGGAAGCTATTTCCTATGGTATTGTGGATAAAGTACTCAATAAGCTTTAACAATAGCGCTCATAAATTAATTTTACGCAAAGCCGCTGATAACAGGCGGTTTTGTTATTTTTGTATTCATTTTTAGTAAAAATCCGGTTGTGCGGTCATTACTGGTTGCGCAGCTTAAAAGAGGAATCATGGCAAAACAATCGCACCTGCATTGTTCGTTTTGTGGAAGGAACCGCGACGAGGTTAAAATTCTGATTGCTGGCCAGGAAGGCCATATCTGTGAAAACTGCGTGGAGCATGCCCAGGAAATTATTGCCCAGGAATTACAGGCAAGGCATGATCAGCAAACCTCACAATATCGCTTTACCATCCGCAAACCCAAAGAAATCAAAGATTATATTGATCAATATGTGATCGGCCAGGACGAAGCCAAAAAGGTATTGTCTGTAGCTGTTTACAATCACTATAAGCGCATCACGCAAAAGCAACAGCAGGATGATGTAGAGATTGAAAAAAGCAACATCATTATGGTGGGTGAAACCGGTACCGGAAAAACCCTGCTGGCAAAAACTGTTGCCCGCCTGCTCAACGTTCCTTTCGCTATCGTAGATGCAACAGTATTTACAGAAGCGGGTTACGTAGGAGAAGATGTGGAAAGTATGCTTACGCGTTTGTTACAGGCATGTAACTATGATGTGGTAGCTGCAGAAAAAGGAATTGTATATATTGATGAGATTGATAAAATTGCGCGTAAAGGAGATAACCCTTCTATTACCCGTGATGTAAGCGGCGAAGGTGTGCAGCAGGGTTTGCTGAAAATGCTGGAAGGTACCGAAGTGCTTGTTCCCCCGCAAGGTGGAAGAAAGCATCCGGAACAAAAGATGATCAAGGTAAACACACAGAATATTCTCTTTATTTGCGGTGGTGCTTTTGACGGTATTGATAAGGTGATCGCCAGGCGTATCAATACAAATGCAATTGGTTTTAATGTAAATAAAGACGAACAGGAAAACCAGCGCAAGAACATGTTGCAGTACATCAACGCAACAGACCTTAAGAGCTTTGGTTTAATTCCTGAATTGTTAGGCCGCTTACCTGTGGTTACCCATCTTGAGCCATTGGATGAAGCAACACTTCGTTCTATCTTAACTGAACCCAAGAACAGCCTGGTAAAACAGTATAAACGCCTGTTCGAGCTGGAGGGCATTAAACTTACCATTGATACCAATGTATTTGATTTCATGGTATCCAAAGCAATGGAGTTTAAGCTTGGTGCAAGAGGTTTGAGAAGCATTTGCGAACACATTTTTACAGATGCAATGTTTGAACTTCCAGGAACAGAAGAAACGGCCCTGCACGTAACACTTGACTATGCGCAAACCAAGTTTAATAAGAGCAAATTAAGCATGCTTAAAGTAGCTTAACTGGTAAATAGATTTTGAAGGAAAGCGGTGAGCAATCATCGCTTTTTTTGTGCATATAGAAATGCAATGGTTTGAATTGACAGAACCATACTATCATTCATTCACATCAATCCTGTATAGCCGGTTAAATTCACCACTCTTTAAAACCCCTTGCTCCTTCTTCAATATTCTTCATCTTTGCAGGATGGAAAATTTTTTAAAGGATCTTTTCAAAGGACAATCCTACGACGAGAAAAATTTCTTTCTGATTGCTGGCCCTTGTGTGGTAGAAAGTGAAGAGCTGGTAATGGAAGTTGCTGATAAGGTTTCAGCTATATGCAGGAACCTGGGTATTCCATATGTATTTAAAGCTTCTTATCGCAAGGCGAACCGCACCAGCGCCGGCTCATTCACCGGTATAGGTGATGAAAATGCTTTAGCGCTTGTAAAAAAAGTAGGGGAGAAGTATCAACTGCCTACTACCTCAGATATACATGCACATGATGAGGCTGCTGTAGCGGCTAAGTATATTGACATCTTGCAGATACCTGCCTTTCTTTGCCGCCAGACAGATTTACTATTAGCCGCCGCAGAAACCGGTAAAATTGTCAATGTAAAAAAAGGACAGTTTTTGAGCGGCCCATCCATGAAATTTGCTGCAGAAAAAATAAGAGGTGCTGGTAATGATAAAGTGATCCTTACTGAAAGAGGAAATACTTTCGGCTACCAGGACCTTGTCGTTGATTACCGCAACATTCCCTGGATGCAGGAACAACAGGCTCCGGTAGTGATGGATTGTACACATAGCTTACAGCAACCCAATCAAACATCAGGCGTTACAGGGGGCAACCCGCAATTGATAGGAACAATTGCAAAAGCAGCGATTGCTGTTGGAGCGAATGCTTTGTTTATAGAAACGCATCCCAACCCCGCAGTAGCAAAAAGCGATGGTGCAAATATGTTAAGACTGGATTTGCTGGAAGGATTATTGCAGCAACTGGTGGCTTTGAGAAAAACGGTGAGCAGTTTCGAATAACTACACCGCCTTCGCTTCAAAATCAATCGTTAGTTCCTGCGAGATCATTTCACTCGGGAGCATCCCGAATTCTTTGCGGAAGGCTGCGGCAAAGTGCCCGAGATTGCTATAACCAACCATCATCCCGATTTCCTTGATGGATACATTGCTTCCCGCAGCGGTGAGTAATTTCTTGGCGTGTATCATGCGGTTTTTCTGAAAGTACTCATAGATCGGCATGCCATACATCGCTTTGAAATCACGCTTTAATTTGGTGGGGCTCATAGCGGATATACGCGATAATTTTTCTATTGTTGGCGGCGCCGTTGTATAATCTTTTACCAGTAAGGTTTCCACTCTCATCAGCCGGGTGATCTCATCATCATTCAGTTTATGAGAATCTGTTTTCTGCATCATCTTATTCATAAACTTCACCGCAAATCTTTCCAGCAGCAACATCACTCGGTTGGTAATATATATCGAGCGTAAGGGATGGTCAATTTTAGGCATCAGCAATTCATCAATCAGGCTTCTGTATTCAGCATCTACGGGTTCTATATGCCTGTTTTTAACCAACTCAGAAAAGTAGCGGCCCATTAATTCATCAAACATTTCATTGCCTAAAAAATCAATCAGTTGTCTTTTTTCAAAAATGATCTTGATGCTTTTGATCTTAATATTGGCCGGCATAATAAACCTGGTAGAAATAAAGCTGTTGGTAAGCAACACTACCTGCTGGTTCATATTGTATTTGTTCGGCTCATGGTCTGCTTCTTCTTCTACAAAAGAAGCGTCACCGCTTTCTGTAAAACCTTCATTGAACTGTAAAATATAAAACTGGTTAGGTGAAGATTCCCTGATCATATCCATTGTGGTACTCAGCGTAACATCACAAACCAGTAAAGACATACCGTTGGGGAAATTTTCTGCCCAGGCATAACCTTTGCCAAAGTTTGAAGGGATGGTAAGCGTATTGTTTACAACGCGGGTACCCAATGCTTTTGCAATAGTGTGCAGCAGGTCTACATAATCAAGGCTGTTATATTGTATATCCAATTTTTACAATTTACCCGCCACTTCACTGGGCAGTTGATCAAAGGATTTGCTGAATGCTTTTGCAAAGTTGCTCATATTCGCATAACCAAGTTCCAGCCCCACGTCTTTCACCGTATATTTTTTAGAAAGCAACATGGCTTTGGCCCTGTTCATCCGCTGTTTTTGAAAATACTGGTAAATGGGTAATCCGTAGATTTCCTTGAAAGAAGCTTTTAATTTGGTTGGGCTCATCATGGCAAATCTTGCCAATTTATTAATTCCGGGTGGTTCAGCCGAAAAGTCTTTTAGCAATTCTGTTTCCACCAGTTTTAAACGTGCAATATCTTCAGCGGAAATCTTCACGTTAAAATGTGCATCATTCATTTTGGTACTGATGCGGGTAAAAAAACGTTCGAGCAGCAACATGATCCTGTTATATACCGTAAAAAGCTCAAACCGCTGGTCAAGGCTTCCCTGTATCAATTCGCCTAAAAGTCGCCTGTATTCACCATCCAGGGGGTCATAGGTAAAAGGGCTCACTTTTAGCAGCAGGTATTTTTTAATGTCTTCCGTGCTTCCATCTTCACCTAAAAAATTATTAAGCCATTCTTTGCCGAATATAACTGCAGCACCCTTTAATTGCACGTTGGCCGAATTAAGAAAAAGCCAGTCGTATTTGGTGTTGGAAAGTAAAACGGCTGATTTTGGAGAGGAGACACCGGTTCCCGGTTGAATCATTTCATCAAAACGAAAACTATATAATTCTTTAGGGATTTTGATACGTTTGAAAAAGATATCCTGGTGAAGGGTGTAATTGGAGATCATCACCTGCAGGCCATTCGCCACGGTTAATACCCGCATAAATCCCTGCCCTATTTCCGGAGGAAGTTCAATGGTATTATCAATAACCTTTACTTTAAAAAAGCGGGCGAAATGTTTTAAAAGTTCTTCAAAGTCGGTTTGATGGTAGGGGATTTCTATCACTACACAGGATATTTTATTTTACAGGTACTTCAGCGGGTTGCGTCTTGCGCTAAGAATATATTTCTTAATATTCATCCAGAACGCCATGATCATATAAACAATCAGGGGCGAACCCATGGTGAGAAAAGAAATATAAATAAACCACATCCGTATGCGTGATGTGGCAATGCCCAGCTTTTCACCTATTGCTGAGCATACACCAAATGCCTTCCATTCGATGAATTGTCTCAACTTGTTCATACCTGCAATTTAAAAAAATCATTGGTATTTTAGTACGATTGTCCGTTGAATTTTAACCCTTAATGGAGATTTAACGGGCTTTCCAACGGTTATTGGCCAACCAGGCATATGGTTAAGCGCCTCAAAATAATAATACTGCGCAAACATTTTATTCAAGGGCTGATTTGATGTAAATTCGCACAAATTGTAAATTGAACAAATAAATGACCATTTCCCGGTTTGCAATCCTGCCTTATACCCTTCTGTCAGTTTACAAGAGATATTTTCAATTCAAAAAATTTTACGATTATGGCTTTCGACATTGAAATGATTAAAAAGGTTTACACCGATATCGCCGTAAAGGTGGATGCGGCCCGTAAATTTCTCAACAAACCCTTAACGCTTTCCGAGAAGATACTATATGCGCACCTGCATACCGATCAGCCCCTGCAGCATTTTGAAAGAGGTAAGACTTACGTGGATTTTGCACCTGATCGTGTAGCTATGCAGGATGCTACTGCCCAAATGGCGCTGTTGCAGTTTATGCAGGCCGGTCGCCCCAAAGTAGCGGTTCCTTCTACAGTGCATTGCGATCACCTGATCACTGCTAAAGTAGAAGCTAAAAAAGACCTGGAAGTTGCTACTGCAGAAAGTAAAGAAGTGTACGACTTTTTGGCCAGCGTTTCCAATAAATATGGCATCGGTTTCTGGAAGCCGGGTGCCGGTATTATTCACCAGGTAGTGCTGGAAAATTACGCTTTCCCCGGAGGCATGATGATCGGTACGGATAGCCATACCGTAAATGCCGGTGGCTTAGGTATGATTGCGATAGGTGTTGGCGGTGCTGACGCCTGCGACGTAATGGCCGGTCTTCCCTGGGAACTGAAATGGCCCAAACTGATCGGTGTAAAACTTACCGGTAAACTTAGCGGATGGGTTGCCCCGAAAGATGTGATATTGAAAGTAGCTGGTATTTTAACCGTAAAAGGTGGTACCGGTTGTATCGTTGAATATTTTGGTGAAGGCGCTACCAGCATGAGCTGCACAGGTAAAGGCACTATTTGTAATATGGGTGCTGAAATAGGCGCTACTACTTCCACTTTCGGTTATGATGAAAGTATGGAGCGTTACCTGCGTGCTACCAATCGCAGCGATGTGGCAGAATTAGCCAATGCAGTGAAACAACACCTGACTGCAGACGACGAAGTTTATGCAGATCCTGAAAAATATTTTGACCAGCTGATTGAGATCAACCTGGATGAACTGGAACCACACCTGAACGGGCCGTTCACCCCGGATCTTGCTACCCCTATTTCCAAAATGAAGGAAGCGGCGGCTGCTAACGGATGGCCTACCAAAGTAGAGGTAGGTTTGATTGGTAGCTGTACGAACTCTTCTTATGAAGATATTTCCAGGGCGGTTAGCCTTGCAAAACAGGTGGCAGAAAAGAACCTGAAAACAAAGGCAGAATTTACCATTACACCAGGTAGCGAGCAGGTGCGTTATACAATTGACAGGGATGGTTTCCTGGATGTATTTGACCAGATTGGCGCTACCGTATTTGCAAATGCCTGCGGACCCTGTATTGGTATGTGGGATAGGATGGGTGCTGACAAGCAGGAAAAAAATACGATCGTACACAGCTTTAACCGCAACTTCGCAAAGCGTGCCGATGGTAACCCCAATACTTTTGCTTTTGTAGGATCTCCTGAACTGGTAACGGCGCTTGCCATTGCCGGTGACCTTGCCTTCAACCCACTTACAGATACACTGGTAAATGAAAAAGGAGAGCAGGTAAAACTGGACCCTCCAAGTGGAGATGAATTGCCTGCCAAAGGTTTTGCCGTGGATGATCCCGGCTACCAGGCGCCTGCAGAAGACGGCAGCGATGTAAAAGTGGAAGTGTCTCCAACTTCAAAACGTTTACAGTTGCTGGATCCATTTGCTGCCTGGGAAGGTACAGACCTGAAAGGATTGAAACTGTTGATAAAGGCCAAAGGAAAATGTACCACTGACCATATTTCTATGGCTGGCCCCTGGTTGAAATTCCGTGGTCACCTGGATAACATTTCCAACAATATGCTGATTGGTGCGGTGAACTATTTCAACGATAAGACCGATAATATTAAAAACGAGCTTACCGGTGAATATGGCCCTGTACCGGCAACACAGCGTGCTTATAAGGCAGCAGGTATCGGTACAATCGTGGTAGGTGATGAGAACTATGGCGAAGGGAGCTCAAGAGAGCATGCGGCAATGGAGCCACGTCACCTGGGTGTTCGTGTAGTACTCACCAAATCATTTGCGCGTATACACGAAACCAACCTGAAGAAACAAGGGATGCTGGCATTAACCTTTGCAGATAAAGATGACTACGATAAGATACAGGAAGATGATATTGTTGATGTAAACGGTTTAACCACTTTTGCACCAGGAGCAGCCCTGCAGATCGTGCTTAACCACAAAGATGGTACATCAGACATCATCCTTGCAAATCATACTTACAATGCACAACAGATTGAATGGTTTAAAGCCGGTGGTGCATTGAACATTATCAGGAGACAGGTTGCGAATAATTAGTGGTAACCTGTATAAAAAAAGGCCTGCTTCCTAACAAGAAGCAGGCCTTTTCTTTTTATATCAATCCTGCAATCAGAGATCAAACTAATTAAGTTATACAGCGATCATTCTAATACTACTTCCCAAGTGATTTTTCCCTGATAGTCTTAAACTCAGAACCTTGTTTCCATTGCGGAAATGTCCCTGCTACGTCTAATTTTTTACCTACATTCAACAACAGGTTCAAATCATCCACGGCACCTTCCATATTCCAGGAACTGTTGTATTCATCAGAAGGCTGGTGATAGTTGTTGTCGTTATAAGCATCTTCCATCTGCTTGCCATAATCACTTCCCTTTCCAATAACATCAACACCACTATTGGCAAACAATGCAGGCACTCCTACCTTGGCAAAATTAAAGTGGTCGCTGCGGTAATAATGCCCGGCTTCAGGATGTGTTTCATAAGCAATTACACGACCTGTTTTTGAAGCTTCTTCCTTAAGAATATCTTCCAGTTCACTTTGTCCTTCACCCACAACAATCACATCTTTTGTTTTGCCATAATTATTTAACACATCCATATTTATATTAGCAAGCGTTTTATTTAATGGATATACCGGGTTTTCTGCATACCAGGCAGAGCCCCACAGGCCTTGCTCTTCAGCAGTTACAGCAAGAAATATAATGGTTCTTTCCGGTTGAGTGGCAGATTGCTTAAATGCTTTGGCAAGAGCGAGTAAACCAGCCGTTCCGCTTGCATTGTCCAATGCTCCGTTATAGATAGAGTCTCCTTTTTTATCAGGCCGGTCAACACCAAGATGATCCCAATGTGCAGTATAAATAATGTATTCATCAGGATGTTTGCTGCCGGTAATCTTTGCGATCACATTATGCGATTTGTTATACTCCGCTTTCACCTGCATGCTGGTAGAAAGTTTTAATCCTAACGACATGGATTTAAAGCCTCTCTTATCTGCGCCAGCCAAAACCGTACTATCTTTTCCGGCGGCAGCGAGCAGCTTGTTTGCTGTTTCTCCCGTTACCCAACCTGTAACATCGCACAACTGCTCTGGTTTACCCCGATTATCCAACCTTAATCTTGATGTGTTGTGATTATTTTGTACTACGCTGAACGGGTAGCTGGCCGCAACTGTATTATGTATAATCAGGCAACCTTTGGCACCCTGGCGTGCAGCCTCTTCAAACTTGTAGGTCCAGCGGCCATAATAGGTCATCGTTTTTCCTTTAAACAAAGTAGAATCATTCGCTGCAAACCCCGGATCATTTACCAGTACCAGCACTACTTTTCCTTTTACATCAATGCCCGCATAATCGTTCCAGTTATATTCCGGCGCCACCACGCCATAGCCTGCGAATACCAGCTCACTTTTATCCAGCGTGATCAGGGAATCTGTCTTGTTTGTCCAGATGGCATAATCGTCAAAAGCTTTTAACGCGAAGTTCCCTTTGGCTGATTGCACCTGCATTTCCGGCGCCGCTTTGGTGGTAATATTCACCATAGGTACATCCTGAAGATAGCTGTTCCCATTACCCGGTTCAAGCCCGATAGCTTTAAATCTCTGCTCCAGGAAATTCGTTGTCTTTACCTCACCTTCGGTAAAAGGCTTGCGCCCCTGGAAAGAGTCTGAAGACAATACTTTTATATCCGCCACAATGCTGTCTGCATTAAAACCCGAAGTGTTTTCTGCCGTTGAAGATGGATTATTCTTACAGGCGGTAAATGACAATAGTAAACCTGCTGCTAGGTATTTACCTGGTATACGCATAATAAAAAATTAAGCAGAAAAGGTAGCGCAAAATTGAGTGGGATAGTGGAAAGATTTATAAAGGTAATTATGTACCAGGCTTTATTACTGCTATCGGGCATCCGTTGCGTCGCACACTTCTGCGTTTGGTACGTTGTTCGGCGAGCAGCATCTTCCATCTATAGTAGTGATGTCTTTGTAAAGATTTTATCATTTAGCTACTGCTCAATGCGGAATTTTGATAGTTTCGTACCGCCTTATTGTTAATGGAAAATAATAAGCACGCTATATTATACCTGGGGTACAACTGGTGAATGATTAACAGGCGCCGAAGCAATATCTATCTATCGGCGTTCCTGGAATGATCATCGACAATGGCTACTAAATGTTGCAAAAGCATCAGGATATAACGTCTTCTTTTCTGCCGGTGAATTTTACGCAAACGTTTTATCAGTCGATAGTTCATTTATTACAATTATTTTGGGCAACCAATCATTTAAAACCAACTACCTCCATGTCAGCAACACTCCAGGCACAACCGGCAACAGTTACTACCAAAAAGAGTTATGGCGGCGCACTTCTTATTATCGGCGCACTCTTCTTCATCTTTGGTTTTGTAACATGGGTAAACAGCACACTTATCCCGTATCTTAAGATCGCATGTGAATTAACCACTGCCGATGCGGTACTGGTAACCTTCGCATTTTATATTTCTTATGCGGTAATGGCTTTTCCTTCTTCCTTTGTATTGAATGCAACCGGTTTTAAAAAGGGTATGATGCTTGGCCTGCTGGTAATGGCAGCAGGCGCATTAATTTTTATACCGGCAGCTAAAACCAGGAATTATGCGTTGTTCTTAACCGGTCTTTTTGTGATTGGCACAGGCTTAACCCTATTGCAAACAGCCTCCAACCCTTATGTAACGATATTAGGGCCTATTGAAAGTGCAGCCAAGCGTATTAGTATTATGGGGGTTTGTAACAAAGCGGCGGGAGCATTGGCGCCACTTATTATGGGAGCCATTATGCTAAAAGATTCTGAAGCGCTGGTAGAAAGATTAAAAACAATGGATGCCACGCAAAAGGCTGTTGAACTTGATGCAATGGCTTCCAGGGTAATCGTTCCATATATCATTATTGCACTGGTGCTGGTGGCGCTGGCAATATTTATTTATTTCTCTAACCTGCCCGAAGTAAAGGCAGAAGGGGAAGATGAGAATGATCAAAGCCCGGCGGGAGAAAAAAGATCAGGTATATTTAGCTATCCTTATCTATGGCTTGGTTTTATTGCATTGTTTTTTTATGTGGGCGTGGAAGTGATGGCGGGCGACATTATCCAGGTATATGGAAATTCCATTGGCATTAGCCTGGATATTGCCAAACATTTTACTTCTTATACCATGCTTAGTATGTTGCTTGGCTATCTTGTAGGTATTGTGGCCATACCAAAATATATGAGCCAGGCAACCGCACTAAAAGGTTCCGCCATTATAGGGCTGTTATTTTCACTGGGCGCCATCTTTACCACCGGGTATACTTCTGTTTTGTTTATCGCCTTACTCGGTCTGGCAAATGCACTGGTGTGGCCGGCATTGTGGCCACTCGCAATTAACGGGTTGGGTAAGTACACCAAGCCCGGCGCCGCATTAATGATTGTTGGCATCGCCGGCGGTGCAGTACTTCCTAAAGTATGGGCCGCATTAGGTGAAGTACCAGGTATTGGTTTACAAAAAGCATTTTGGTTAATGGTGCCCTGTTATCTCTATATTTTATACTTCGCTATCTCCGGACATAAAGTAGGATTATCAAAAAGAAGTAGTGATCAGGTTTCTAGATAAAATTGTTTGTTGGCAGATGATTTTAGTCTATTGGAAGATGGATTTAATTCGAACAGATAGAATAATACTTGTGCATGACAGTAACATGTGCAAGTATTATTTCAAATGCATTAATGCCTCGCTTCTGCTAACAAGCGCGTCCATATCAAACGGCTTTTCGAGGAAGTCATTCGCACCGGCTGCCAGACAGGTTTCTTTTGCATTGGGATGTGCCGAGATCATCAGAATTGGTATTTCCCTGGTAACTGATGAAGCTTTGAGTGCTTTGCATACTTCCCGCCCATCGGTACCGGAAAGCAACATATCCATAATGATCAAAGAAGGTTGAATGTTGTTTAGTTGCAGCAGCATCTGTTCAGCACTTGTAAATGCAACTACTTTATACTTATGATAGGTCAAGATCGATTTTATCATTAAGCCTATGTCCGCGTCATCGTCTACTACTACAATATCTGTTTTAGTTCCACTATCGTTCATGATGGTTGCTTTACTTGCTTAGCTGCCCAAAGTAGTCGAAAAATATGATTGAACAAATGATGCAGCCTGATTAAAATTGTTGCAACCGTAATGCCAGAATAAGATACTAATACGATGTTTGCATTATTTCACCGAAAATAGTTAGCAGGCATGTTTTGTTATCGAAACAGAATTTCGATTGATTAACAACCATACCTAAATGATTAACCCCTGTTTAACATTGGGCAGATTCATTTTGTGTGTAACTTAAACCTTCAAAATCGAATAATTATGAAAAAGATCTTCGCAACCATTATGTCTTTTATGCTATTGAGTACAATCACTTTTGCCCAGGCGAAACAGGATGCAAAAACAAAACCAGCCACTACCCATGTAAAAAAAGATGGAACGGCTGATAAGCGTTATAAAGAAAATAAAGATGGCGCTACACATACAGCGACTACACACGTAAAAAAAGACGGTACGGCAGACAAGCGTTTTAAAGAAAACAAAAGTGCCAAGAAAGCGGCCACACCGGTAAAAAAATCATAGGCTGTTTTATACAAAATATTTCTTAGCGGGATCATGGTATCCCGCTTTTTTTTACCTGTTCATCACTTTTGCTTTTGCATATAATTGATGAGTGCAAGCCTGATATCGCTCCTGGGATTATTGATGGATGTGGATGTATTATACAAACGATAAACATCATAATTTTTAACGGATAAAAATTCGAGATTTGCTTCCTTACCGGACATAAGAAAATCTGTAAGTGCTACTTTATAAAGTTTGGCAGGATCAATCAGGCTGTTACGTAAATACCATTTCCGTTCATCGGCATGATAAGTTACAAAAGAAGAATACTGCAGAAAGCCGCCATTGCCCTTGTTCAGAAGACCTGCATCAAGTATCTTACTGATCAGCTTACCGGTGATGTCTGCTTCACGTATCGCCCCGCCAAAAGGCAATGCCCTGAGAATATCATATTGGGTAACGGGAGCATGTACTATATCATCCAATCTTAGTGAACCGCTGTTAAAGATTACAAGTTGTGCATCAGGGCATGCATCAGCCATGGCATTGGTAACAAGCCTGGTAAAGTTGGTTGATTTAAACCTTATCTGGTCATCCCGCGCATCAAGCGGTTCTCCTTGTGCAGATAATACTTTTTTCGGGTTAAAACCAGCAGCATTAAAACTTGAATCGGCAATTGAGGTCCACTGTTGCACAACTGCTGCTGTTGCTGCATCCATGCTTACGGAATCGTTGAGGTTACGTAATACTGGTAACACTGTTCGTGCGCCGTTTTGTTTATTGATCACCAGCTTTGTTACATACGCAGACCTTGCATTGGAATGTGCCTTGGTGATATAAATATTGCCGGTTTTCTCAAAACGCATATCATGTTCATGACCACCAAGAATCATCGCAAGCCCGGGTAATTGTTTGGCCAGTTTTATATCATCTTCAACCAATTGATGAGTGATGGCAACAACTGCATCGCAGGAATCTTTTAACTGGTTATACAACACATTGGCTGCTGCAAAAGGATCTTTATAATTTACATAGGCTGCTTTGTTAAACGGAATATTTATTCCGATAAACGCAATCTTAGCTGTAGTGCCATCTTTATCAGTAAAGCGCTTGATAATATATGCGGGCAACGGCTGTCCCTTTTTCTCAAAAGGGCGCATGCCATTGTTTGTTTCATGAAACGAGTTGGAAGATACCCAGTCAAAAGTTGATTCATCCACTCTTGCCTGCAAATCCTTTTCCGGCAGATCAAATTCATGATTACCAAAAGCAACGATATCAAAACCGGCAGCATTCATACAGTCAACCATTTGTTTACCCATGATGCGCTCTCCATGGAATTTCAAACCATTATAAACAGAAGGGCTTAAAAAATCACCTGCCATTATTAATACCGTATTCGGGTTCTCTTTCGCATATTCTTTTTTTAAAGAAGCGATTCTTGCAAGCCCGCCAAACTGGCCATTATTTACAGGTGCTATTTCATATACATCATTCACCTGTACAAGCGTTATCTCAATCTTTCCATCTTCTTTCACGCTACCGGTGTGAACAACGGAGCATGCACTAAACAAGATGAATATAACAAGAGAAAGTAGCGTATAATTTTTCATAAGCAGGCATTTGTGCTTAAAGGGAAAGGCCGATTTTATAATTCGGCATCTTTATAATATTTTTCCATTGCAAACCACTGTCCAAATTTAAGATCGCATAAATATATTTACGTTATGGAGCTGAAAAACACTTTTATCCATCATGTCTATTTCTGGTTAAAGAATCCTGATAGCAGTGATGATTATGCACAACTGCTGGCGGGTCTTCAAAAATTGTCTTCCGTAAAATCAATTCATTCTTTTCATATCGGTAAGCCCGCAGGTACCAGCAGGGAAGTAATTGATACCAGCTATGCTTTATCCTGGCTCTTAACCTTTGCTTCTGGGGCAGACCAGGAAAGTTACCAGGTAGATCCCGATCACTTGTTGTTTGTAAAAGAATGTTCGCATTTGTGGAGCCGTGTAGTTGTGTACGATTCAATCAATGCTTAGTAAGCTTTTTTCGGTTTAAGCCTTGTTATCTTCCTTTGAAACCGGCCTTGCGTTTCTCCAGGAATGCAGCGGCCCCTTCTTTCAAATCTTCTGTGGCAAAGCATTCACCAAACTTCATCATTTCAAAATCATATCCCTGCTGCGTATGGTCGAAGTTATTGATGCACTCAATTACTTTGGTAATCGCCAGCGGGGCTTTCGTATGAATTGTTTGCAGTATTTGTTTTACGGTAGTGAGCAGTTCTTCCTGCTTTACCACTTTATTGGCGATGCCATATTGAGCAGCTTCTTCAGCACCAATCATTTCGCCCGTCATGATCAGTTGCATTGCCCTTCCTTTACCCACCAACTGCGTTAGACGTTGTGTTCCCCCATAGCCGGGAATAAGCCCGAGATTGACTTCCGGCTGACCAAACTTTGCGTTGTCGCTCGCTATTATAAAATGGCAGGCCAATGCCAGCTCACAGCCACCGCCCAATGCAAAACCATTCACTGCTGCAACAACAGGCTTAGATGCGTTTTCAATCTTATCAAAGACCATCAACTGCCCTTTTTTAGCAAGCGCTTCCCCCTCATCGGCATTCAGTTGAAGAAACTCGCTGATGTCTGCCCCCGCAACAAAACTCTTCTGGCCTGCGCCGGTAATAATCACCGACTTTACTTCATTGTCAGCCAGTGCGCTGTCTATTGCTGAACTTAACTCTTCAATCACCGTTTTATTAAGTGCATTTAATTTATCCGGACGGTTTATGGTAATGATACAGGTTTTATTTTCCGTCTCCACTAACAGGCTTTGGTACATAGGCTTTTTTTCAAATGTAGCAAAACACTGCAATTAGCAACGATGGAAATTGATCTCACGGAATATCAATAGTATGGATAGATATTTCATTCTTAATAGAGCCTTTTCCATATTTATCGCAGAAGCTAATGCTTACCAGGAAATCTTCCTCCCGATTCATGGGCTCACCGGTTGATACGGCACGTTTCAGATGCCCGGGTATTTTCAGCGCAAAAATATCATGATCGCTAAAGAGGTTTTTTCTGCAAGTTGATTACCTCTTTATCATTAATTACCAGTAAACATCCTGCAGATACTTTATTCCCTTCGGAACATAGTATTTAACTGGCAAAGCGTGATAAATCTTTTGCAAATGCATCGCGAGCATTCCCTGGACAGCAATGCTTTCCTGCTAAGAAAAAAAGTGAAATACACTATTTGTACAATTCATCCGGTTGAAACCTCATTTCATGTATCAAACAAGGTTTTTGCCTGCGGTTTACCTTCAGCAAAACGTACTGGTAAAAAACAAAATCATGAAAACACTAAACATCCCTGCAGGCATATTGCAAAAGAATACATTACTAATACTTTTTATAATGATTCTATTGTCTTCCTGCAAAAAAGACCCGCCACAGGAAAATCCCTATTATGATCAGCAGCTTGTATTATCGTTCAGTAATACAACCATTCCATTTAACCTGGTGGATTCGGCAGCCGTTATATTTAAAAAGCAGGGTGCGGTAACACAGGTATTCAAGCGATTTGAGAAGAAGAATAATTCACTGGCAGTAGTTATTAACGATCTGTCAAAAGGTAACTGGACAGCGGATATTTATCTCTATACGCGCAGTGCCGATACAACGGGAAGGCGTTACCAGCAAACGATTACGCTTACCGGTTTACATCAGCGGCAGGATATTACCGTTACTGCGCCCAATGGTAAAGTAGATGATGGCTGGAAGCCTTATATCATGTTTGCCGATGCAGGATTGAACGTAATTGCTTTTGTGCCGATGGATAACAGGGAGGCTGCTTTTGATATAATAGTGAAAGATAAAAAGTGGGATCATTTTTATATAGAACGCTATGCACATAACAGGACCAACGTGGGTAATGAAATCATGGCTTCCGCCGATTGGCAATGTAATAACGGATGCTATACAAATGATAACATCATCATCAATACAACCTCTTTTGCCGCTTTTGCTGAAAAAGTAAAAACAAAAACCTGGAACAATGGTGAAATATACCTTGAGGTAAAAGACACAGAATCCGGGGAAGAGCGCAGCTTCTTTTATACCTATCACAGGTAGGCTGAAAATATAAAGCGCCGGGCAAAATAATTGCGCCGGTGCTTTACTGAATTACCCCCGATGAAATGCAAACTCCAAGATGTTCAGTTGCGATCTTCGTTTCTCAACTGTTTGATAATGTGAAATTGCATGATTACTTCAGTCATTAAAAATTTTGTATTGCAGCAGGTGGTAATTTTCTTTTGAAGAAGGCTGATTTTACATCGAAGCGTTTAAAAATGTTTTTTAAATACCTGCAGATAAAAATGGAAGGCCTGTAAAAATCCGGTTAATTGCCTTCCTGCATCGCTTCACTTACATTTTAGTACAGGTGGCTCACCTAAGTTTTTATATACTGTCTGCAAGGCGGAGTTTTGTTATCCGGATGAGATGATGATAGAAACCGGTAATCGTAGCCGGTTGCTTAGCCGCTCACCTCTGTTAAATTAATATAGTAAGATGAATACAAAACAGGCCGCACTTGTACAACATAGCTGGAACCAGGTGCGCAGCGTGAATGCCGGTAAATTTAGCCAGATCTTTCTTCAATGCCTGCTGAAACAGGAACCTGCGCATACCATTGACGTGCCTGGTAAATGGATGCAATTTTTAAATGCAATGATTGAAAGGGTAAACGAGCCCGGGATGGCGATTCAGCAAATTGGTCAGTACGCACAACGCAGGTTAAAACATCATCTGCAGCCCGGCGATTGTTTATATGCCGGCAATGCGTTATTGTTTTCACTGGCCATCACACTCAGCGATCACTGGAACGAAGAATTACGGGATGCCTGGGCGGGCTACTGTACCCTTATTTCCAATACAATTATAGAAGCAGCGTTTACTGCTACGGCAAGTGAAGCTGCATAGTTTTAATTCGTTCACCTGAAACGTTCCTTATGACGGAAGAACAGATCACATTGGTAAAGCGTAGTTGGAAAATCTTCCGCAGCATTGACCCGGCGATTATAGGAGATGTATTTTATTCCAAACTTTTCCTGGATAACCCCAGGCTAAGAAAACTGTTTCCCAAGAGTATGGAAGCACAATACAGGAAGCTTACAGATATGCTGGACAGCATCATCAGCAAACTGGAGAATACAGACCGCGCCACATCGCAAATTATCGCACTTGCCGAAAGGCACCTGCAATATGGCGCAAGACCGGAGCATTACAGCATGATTGGTGAGGCGTTGTTATGGACACTCGCTCACGGGCTCGGCAAAGACTGGACAGAACCTGTGGCTCAGGCCTGGAATACCTGTTATACAGATGTGGCAGGTAGTATGATCAATGCTTCCAATAAAGCATTGCATTAACAAAACCGGGTTGCTGAACAGGTGGGATCTCTCGTGCAGGTATGCATTTCATATATATGCAACCACGGCTAAATTGAAATTTGCCACGCCTCGGGGATTGTGATAAATGTTGCAAAACTATTTTACTATTTTGTACAGGAAAAGCATTTGCTGCGCATGAAGGTGTTTCTCCGATTACCAAGACTGGTTATGTTACTGCTGCTTTCCTGTTGCGGTTACTGTTCATTTGCACAGGTGACTACCGAGATTGGTGTTACTAATTATGATGAGACAGATGGCTTGCAAACACGTATCATACCCGCAATTATACAGGATGCGAAAGGGTATATATGGGCAGGAACCGCTGACGGACTTAGTCGCTTTGACGGCTATAATTTTAAAACCTTTCGCAAAATTGCCGGTGATCCGGGATCTATCGCCGGTAACAGTATTACACGTCTTGCTGAAGACCGTATGCATCATATATGGATGGGATTGTCCAGGGAAGGCTTAAGCTGTCTTGACCCGCTTACCGGCAAATTTGCCAATTACAGTTTAAGGGCCGATAAGAAATCAACACTTGATGTAACCATGCTTTTTATTGATAGCAAGGATGAGGTGTGGGCAGGTGTTCGTGAAATGGGCTTGTTACATCTTGATAAGAAAACCGGTCATATAGATACCTATGATGTAGTGCCGGCAACAGATACTTTTTATACGCCTGAATTCAGGAACATTTATAACACCGTTTATGATGTATATGAAAGCGATGAGGAGACGCTCTGGCTGGCTACACACAATGGCTTATACAGGTTTAACAGGAAAACAGGAGCGATGCAGGCCATCCGGGATAAACCTTTGCAAAAGGCTGTATTCAGAAACGATCTTTACAATGCGGTACTGGGAACGTCAAACGGACTGTGGCTGGGTGCATGGGGTGGCGGTCTTACTTATTACGATTTTGCGAATGGCAGCTTTACCATTTACAAACCAGACAAGCTTAACCCGCAACAGGAAACCACAAATATCATTTCAGATGTAAAGCAGAAATCAGCAACTGAATTGTGGGTTACAAGTAACGATCGTGGCCTGAATGTTTTTGATATAAAAACCGGAACCTTTACACCCTGGGGTACAGAGAAAGGAATTCCTGATAATTTGTGTTTTACCGTATTACAGGACCGCGATAAAAATCTATGGCTTTCCAGCAGTAAAGGGCTTGCCAAGATACAGTTGCGGGAAAAGCAGTTCGCGTTTGTGTCTTTTCCGGTTTCTAAGTCGGAAAATGGGAGGTTCTATGCCATCACTAAAATCATTGATGAAAAGAACTGGCAGCTTGTAGGTACCTCTATGGCTGACGGGCTGCATTTTATAGACAAAAGAAAAAAAACAGAAAAGATTATTCCATTCAAAGTATCACAGCATGAAGAGAAGTTCCTGATTGTATATGACTTGCTTAAAGATATTCATGGCAACATATGGGTGCTTACAAGAGATGACCTGTACAGGTTTGATACTTCACTTCAGCAGTTGATAAAGATAGAGGGAATGCCTACATACAGCCGTGAAATACCGGCCGGTTCTTTGCGAAGAATTACACAGGATGCAAATGGCAAATTATGGATTGCCAGCAAAAGGAATGGTGTGTTATCGTACGATCCTGCAAAAAAGATATTTGCACATTATCAAAAAGGAATTGCTGATAAAGGAAGCCTGCCATCCAATGTTATCAGTTGTGTTGAAGTGGATGCGAAAGGCCGTATCTGGGTAGGAGGGGTAAACGGGTTGTTCGGGTACTTCAATCCTTCAGACATGCATTTTGTTGATCTTATTGCAGGTGGAAAATTTTCTCACTGTAATGTAAATGCACTCACCCAGGACAGTAAGGGAAATATCTGGGCAGGAACAGACGTTGGCCTGCACCATATTGATTGCAGCGGCAGCGATCCCGTACTAAAGAAAATATATACGGCAGCAGATGGCCTTTGGGGCGATGAAGCCGGAGAAATACAGGAAGACGCACAAGGGAAGATATGGTGTATAACCAACAGCGCTGTTTGTGCCATTAACCCGCAAACAGATAAGCTGGTATCGTTTGGCTCACAGGATGGTATTCTCCAGAGCAACATTGGGGAGCGGTTTGTGTTTGCTGCTGATGGTAAAATGATGCTCACAGCAAGAGCGGGATATTACCTGTTCAACCCTGCCTCGCTTAGAAAAAAGAAGACAAACATTCCGCTGGAAATTTCCACTTTCCGGGTAAAGGACATAGAGCGGTATTATGAAGATGAATTAAAAGATCGTGGTAAACTTGTATTGGGTGCAGCGGAAAATCAATTTTCTTTTGAGTTTGCTGCATTGGATTTTATTCGTCCTGATCAGCAGCAATACGCCTATATGCTGCAAGGTTTTGATAAAGGGTGGATTTATGCAGGTAGCCGTCGCTATGCGGGTTATACAAATATTCCGGGTGGCAATTATGTGTTCAGGGTAAAAGCAACCAATACACCGGATGACTGGGGAGAAGCTTCCATCAACATACCTATTCATATCAACCAGCCATTTTATAAAACCTGGTGGTTTATCATCCCTGCGGTATTGTTGCTGTTTGCCGGCACCTATGCATTGTACAGGTTTCGTTTAAAACGGCACCGGCAGATACTGTCACTCGAAACAAAGGCGCAAACTCTGGAAAAAGAAAAAGCGTTGGTGATGTATGAAAACCTGAAGCAACAACTGAACCCGCATTTCCTGTTTAATTCACTTACCTCACTCAGCAGTTTGATTAATACAGACCAGAAACTGGCAAGACAGTTCCTGGATCAGATGTCAAAGATTTACCGGTATATCTTAAAAAGCAGGGATACAGAAACGGTGTTTCTTTCAGAGGATATCAAGCTCGTGCAGATTTATATACAATTGCAGCAAACGCGTTTCAGGGATGGACTGCTTGTGAATATAAATGTAGAGGATGACTATAATCATCGCAAGATTGTACCGGTTACACTGCAAAACCTTTTAGAGAATGCAATTAAACATAATGTGATTGATGCGGATTCGCCATTGATAGTTGAGATCACCGCAGCAGATGAATACCTGATCGTGCGTAACAATCTTCAGAAAAAGAAATTCGTGGAAACCAGTAACGGTCAGGGATTGGCAAATATGAAATCGCTCTATCGTTACCTGAGTGGCAGGGAAATGTTTATTGAAGAATGCGAACATTATTTTACGGTAAAAATTCCTTTGATTTAAACAGATCATCATGAAAGCTTTGATTATTGAAGACGAAAACCTGATTGCCCAGGAGCTGTTGGGTAAAATAAAAACTGTTGCAGATGATGTACAGGTAATGGAAGTATTACCCAGCCTGAAGACTGCACGTAAATGGTTTATGCAAAATGCAGAGCCAGACCTGATGTTTATGGATATACAGTTAAGTGATGGTGTAAGCTTTGAATTGTTTGATACTTACAAGCTAAGCTGCCCTGTAATTTTTACCACCGCTTATGATGAATATGCCATCCGCGCATTTAAAGTAAACGGTGTAGATTATTTGCTAAAGCCGGTGGATGAAGACGAGCTGGGCCGGGCAATAGCAAAGTGCAGGAATATTGTGGAAAGTAAAAGCCCTTTTCCCACAGATATACAGCAACTGATGCTTAAGTTCACCAACCCGCAGCAACAACAGCCGGCATACAAAGAAAAATTTATCATCAACTTTCGTCACCAGTGGATGCCTGTAAATACCCGTGATATTGCCTGTTTTATGAAAGAGAACCTTCATTACATCTATACTTTTAGCGGGGATAAACATATTCTTGACTTTACCACGCTGGAAGAAATTGAGGAGCTACTTGATCCCAAGGTTTTTTATCGTGCCAACCGTCAGTATATTGTTCATATAGATGCGATCCAGAGTGTATTACCTCACGAAAATCAAAAACTCACCCTTCATCTTAAAGCGCCATTGAAAATGCAGATAGACATAAGCAGGGAAAAAGCGCCGGCTTTTAAAAAATGGTTCGACAGGTAGGCGACGATTATCGATAAACGATCCATCTTTCCATTTCACGCGTATTTTATCCGGTTTAACCGAAATAAATTCCGTCCTCGGCGTTATTTTTTCAAATTTGTGTTGTAAATTACTTGAGTGATTTCAAATCATTACACATAATATATCATTTTCATAAATAAGCAGTTAGTTTTGGTAAAGAGCTCACCAGTCCTGGTGGGCTTATTTTTTGGTAGTTTGCCTATCAAAGATATCCGGGTACTGTAAATCTGCCTGCATATTAATGGTCCCGGTGATTGTTGATGTGCTTTTATTAAGGCACCACAATTACCGGGTTTATTATTTGCTGATGTTATCGGTTATATAGAATAAATAAGTTGATGATATTCGCATGTAGTTGATAAGTGAAGCCAATATACTATTGTGATGTTTCTTCCTTGTGAAAATAGCGATAAATAAGCCCGGCCCTGGCTTTGCCTGCCAGTTCGGCAATTTCATCTTCTGTCTTTGATTTAATATTATTCACAGACTTAAACTGTTTAAGTAATTGTGTAGCTGTCTGCTTACCTATACCTGGTATATTTTCAAGTTCGTTTACAAATGTGCCTTTTGATCTTTTCTGGCGATGGAAGGTTATTCCAAAATGGTGGACCTCGTTTCTTATACGGCGAATGAGTTTAAGGCTTTCACTATCCCACGGCAGTTTGATAGATTGCTTATCACCCGCAAAAAAAATTTCTTCTTCATTCTTCGCCAATCCTACAAGCGTCATACGGCCAACAAGATCCAATTCTCTTATACTTTCCAGTGCTGCACCCAGTTGTCCTTTTCCCCCATCAATAATAACAAGCTGCGGAAATGGTTGTTCTTCTTCTTTTAAACGTTTGTAACGCCTGTAAACCACTTCCTTCATTGTTGCAAAATCATTAATGCCTTCTACCGTTTTTACATTAAAATGCCGGTAATCTTTTTTGCTGGGTATGCCATCCTTAAAACATACCATAGCCGATACAGGAAAGCTTCCCTGGAAATTGGAATTATCAAAGCACTCAATATGTACAGGAACCTCCGTTAGTTGCAGCGCTTCCTGCAACTGGTATAGTACCTTCTTCTTTTCCATATCTGTCTTCCCTTCCAGTAAAAGAATCTTCTTTTTGCGCAATTCATCTTTAAAGTAGTTCACATTCTTAAGGGAGAGATCCAGCAGCTTCTTTTTATCCCCGCCCTTAGGAACGGTAATTACCACATCTCCATCCGGGTATTCCAGCTCAAAAGGAACCACAATTTCATTGGCAAGACTGTTAAACGTTTCACGCATATTACCAATGGCAAACTCCAGTACTTCGTTCTCTGTTTCTTCCAGTTTGGTTTCCAGTTCTATGGTATGCGTTTGTACAATGGTACCATTCTGAACCATCAGGTAGTTTACATAAGCTGTGGCGTCTTCTTTAAGAATTGAAAAAACGTCGAGGTTGCTTAAGTGCCGGCTTACCACCACAGATTTTGACTGGTAGTTTTCCAGGTAATCAATCTTCTTTCTTACCTGTTCCGCTTTCTCAAATTCAAGGTTCATCGCATGCCCTTTCATCTGGTGATTAAACTTATCTATCACCGGGGAAAGATTTCCTTTAAGTATTTGTCTTACCTGCTGCAATCCCTCTGCATAATCCTCTGCTGTTTGCAAGGCCTCACAGGGGCCTTTACAATTACCAAGATGATATTCCAGGCAAACCTTGAATTTATTTTTATGAATATTTTCCTGGGTAAGGTTAAGCTTGCAGGTTCTTAACGGAATAAACTGTTTAATAAAATTGATAAGTTCACGCACCTTGCCGGCAGAAGTGAACGGCCCCAAATATTCCGAGCCATCATTCACTTTATTGCGTGTAAGAAAAATGCGTGGAAAAGGCTCTTTCTTGATGATGATATAAGGATAAGACTTGTCATCTTTCAGGTTAATATTAAACCTTGGCTGAAACTGTTTTATTAAAGAATTTTCCAGCAGAAATGCATCCTGCTCACTATCTACAATGGTGAATTCAATATGCTGAATCCGCTGCACCAGTTCATGCGTTTTATAACTGGTAAAGGTTTTGTTGAAGTAAGAGCTTACCCTTTTTCTAAGGTCTTTTGCTTTACCTACATAAAGCAGGGTATTGGCCGCATCATAGTATTTATAGATGCCCGGCTGATTAGGTATTTTAAGTATTTTTTGCTGAAACTCTGCAATTGTCATGATGATATATCCTCAATCTTTCTTATTCCAAACGATGGTGTTGGATTCTTTTGCCACCGTTTTACCATTCACTTGTATACTCCTGTTAAGATAAAACTGTTCATCCGTTTTCCAACCCATTTTTTCACTTACCAGGCTATCGCTTTTTATTTGCTCCCGGGTGATAAACACTCTTTTTACCTGCTGCCCGTCGTTGCTTAACAATACTTCCAGGCTTTTCAGCGGTAAATTTTTATCTATCGCCGAATAGGTAAAGGTAATGCTGCTGGTGCTCTGGTCTTCAAAAACACTTTCCCGGTAATTGGTTTTGAATGCCGGCGTATTCGTATTTATTAAAAGAAATGGTTTTACCCATTCGTTAAACTGTGCAATAGTAATGCCGGAAGAATCCTTTTTTCCATTCTGTTCCGTTAGCCGGTAAATGTAAAACGGGATACTGTCAACCTCTTTTACCTGGTTTAAAAAGTATTCATATACGGGGTAATAAGCGGTGGAGTCTTTTCCATTATTACCGGCCTCCGCAGTAGATGTTCCCGGCTTGCATGCATAGAATAACAGCACGAATAATGCGGCATAACATAACCTCATTCTGCAAAAATATTATAAGTTTTCTTAAGCTGGTTTGCCCATACGTGAAGAGATTGAATCATCACCAACACAAATATGCGCCTGAAACCATTCAATAAAAAACGCTTTGAGCAGAGTAGTTAGTATAGCAGTTTTCAGATGTTAATTGATCCTGCGGGTAAAACCAATTTTAATTCCATAATCAAGCAGGTGCTCTTTAATGGGATATTTGCTATTATAAGTAGGAAGGTTCTGATAACGGAACTGTGGTCCTATCTGCCACCTGTAGTCACCGGCCTGAATGCTTAAATAAGTTTCAAGACTGGTATTGATATTCCATTTACGCATGATGGATGAACCGTCTGCATAGCTCTTAAGATCTGTGCTTAACAGGAAGGGTTCTTTATCAAAAATATAAGTAGGCTGAAGCGCTGCCGCAACATTCCAGGAAACGTTTCCTGCATTAACAATCTTATAGTCGATGCCCAACGGAACAGAAATTTCATAGTTTTTGTTTCTTAACGTAACAGGAGTGCTTCCTCCAATATTGCGGTAAGAACTAATGGTACTGTAGCTGTCAGCACCCGCACCAATGGTTGCCTGTTCATAGCTGCTGTTATAAGCTTCAATATTATACTGGCGAATGTTGAACTGGATACCGGTTTTTAAAGTAAACCTGTCACTTAATGCGTAACCTACGCCAAAACCAAGTTCCATACCCATTGCAGGTTTTTGACGAACCACATGATTGGCATCGGCAAAATTGATACTGCTGCCCGCAGGTATATAACTGGAATTGATTCTTGCCGCTTTATCATCCACCAGTTTTCTAAAGCTGGAAGATGGAGTTATATAAAACTGGAAGCTAAGCCTGTTCGTATTGAATTTCGCTTTTTTAAGTTTGATCTTTCCTGCGGAAGGAAGTTCACCTTTTAAAAGATTGCCGCCTGCCGGAAGGTTAAGTTGAATATTTTGCCTGTCATCAGTGCCCTGGCCGGAAGCGAAGCTGTTAAGTATGCTAAGGTCAGCAACTTTTGTTGAAGCTGCTTTATAAGATGCGGCCGGTGCAAAAGGTGTTGCGGTAATATTAGCGATATCAGTAACCTTGTCTTTTGCATCCGCAATTTTAGTATTGTTTTGAGACGCAACAGTATGCAGATTGGCATCATCCACCGGCTTTTTATCATCTGCCGGTTGTGCAGTAGTATTAATTATATCGTTGTTGTAAAGTTTAGTCTTAACTGATGCAATGGTTTTTTCTGTAAGCTTGTTGGAAGAAATTCTGTCTTCCATACTTTCCTGGTAAGTTGGTTCGTTAGTATGAGAAGTGTTGGCAGCAGTTGTTTGTGCTTTGGCAAGAGTATAAGCTTCAATCGTTTTTAATTTGGTTTCAGGTTTAATGAGTAAAGTGCCGGCTACAAGAAGTGAAATAATGGTTATTGCGGTGAAGGTTAACCCGGGCCAGCGGCGATGTCCATGAATTTCCTGCTGAATATTCCTCCAAATATGATCAGATGGATATATCCGGTGCTGGCTTACCTGTTTTTGCAGGTAATGTTCAAAATCATCGTTATATAGCGGATTCCTCATCAGTTAGTTTGGTTATCGGTTTTTTAGCGCAACACTCCAGGTAAGCTCTGCTTCGGGCTTGTCCAGGATTTTCTTCTTTATCAATATCGCTTCCAACATAGCTTTTGCTCTTGTGTATTGACTTCTGCTGGTACTTTCTTCTATTTCAAGAATATCGGCAATTTCTTTATGACTGTATCCTTCTATCGCGTACAGGTTCAACACCGTTTTGTATCCCACAGGCAATAGCCTTATACATTCTACCACCTGTTTCGCCTGCATAAGAGAAGGAATGGTTTCCTCTTTTACCTGTAAATAACCCGCATGATCAAGATCTACACTTTCATTAAACTTCTTATATTTCTTAAGAAAGTTGATGCAGGTATGTACTATTATCCTTCTTATCCAGCCTTCAAAAGCGCCTTTGTTTTGAAAAGTGCCGATTTGTGTGAATACCTTAATGAACCCTTCCTGCAACATATCTTCAGCATCTTCGCGATTTTGGGCATACCTGTAACAAACCGATAGCATCTTCGGGCTATACCTGTTGTATAGCTCACGCTGTGCCGAGGGGTCATTATGCAGGCAGCCGTAAATTAGCGCTTCTTCAGTCATTAAGTTTTGTTGAAGTACCCCTAAAAATAGACAATATTTTTTATGTAATGCTGCATTATGTACGAAAGTTATTAAGATTATAAATTTTTGCAACAATGTTTTAAAAATTGCTTCTTCTCCTATATTTGCAACATTGTAACAAAAAACTTATGAAGAAATATTGGATGCTTTTTCTTTGCCTGGGGCTTGTAACGGCAACATCGTACGCACAAAATTTGAAAGAACCAGATCCTGCAGAAAGTCGCACTGCAGAGAAAGCTGTTTTAACGGGAAGGATAACTGACGCAACAACGGGTAAACCATTACCTGCCGCAAGTATCATTATTCATGATGCAACAGCCGGCGCCATTGCAGATGACGACGGGCATTTTAAAACCAGTGCGGTTAAGCCTGGCAAATACCTGGTGGAGATCAGTTACCAGGGCTATGCTACCGTTCTTGAAACGATTGCCATTAACGGCACTACCGAAAAAGATTTTTCTTTAAAACAATCGGTCGTTGAGCAGGAAGCTGTTACCGTAACAGGTGTGGCCTCCGCAACAAGAACAAAGCAGTCGCCGCAACCCGTTTCCATTGTAAGAAAGCAGGATTTGCAGCGTATCATATCAACCAATGCGATTGACGCACTTACAAAGACGGTTCCGGGAGTAACAGCGCTTTCTACCGGTCCGGCCATTTCAAAACCTTTTATTCGCGGCCTGGGTTATAATCGTGTAGTGACTGTAAATGACGGTGTGCGACAGGAAGGTCAGCAATGGGGCGACGAACATGGGATTGAAATAGATGATTATAGTATACAGCGTATAGAAGTATTGAAGGGGCCGGCTTCGCTTATGTATGGTAGCGATGCAATGGCCGGTGTAATTAATATTATCAGCCAGCAGCCGGCACAGGAAGGACATATAAATGGTTCTGTCTCCAGCGAATATCAAACAAATAATGCCTTGCGCGGTTTTGCAGGCAACATCGGAGGAACCCAGAACGGCTTTAGCTGGAATGCTTATGGCAGTTATAAAGGGGCGGAAGATTATAAGAATAAGAACGATGGTTATGTATTCAACTCAAAATTTAATAACAAGAATTTTGGTGGAATGGTTGGCTATGGCGGTAGCTGGGGATACAGCCGTATACTGGTAACGAATTTTAACCAGCATATTGGTATGGTAGAAGGTGACCGCGACAGTGCTACCGGCGCTTTTATAAAAGCATTACCAGGTGGCGGGGAAGCCATTGCAACCAACAGCGATTTTAAGAGTACAAGTCCCGAAATACCTTTTCAGCATATCCGCCATTTTAAAGTAACCAGTGATAACAATTTTCACTTTGGCAGGAGTTCACTCGATCTTACGGTAGGGTACCAGCACAATCAACGCCAGGAATTTGGCAATCCGGATGATATAGAAACACCAGATGCCTGGTTTGATCTTCAAACGGTGAATTATGCTGCGCGTTTTCATTTGCCTTATACCGGAAACTGGAAAACAACCATTGGTGTTAGTGGTATGAGCCAGACCAATAAAAACAAGGCAGAAGAAGTATTAATACCTGACTATAATCTATTTGATATCGGGGGATTTGTATTCACTCAATATCATAAAGACAAGCTTACTGTTAGCGGAGGGGCAAGGTTTGATACAAGACATGTAAATGGAAAATCTATGATGGTAGATGGCGAACCTAAGTTTGGTGCTTTCACCCGTGATTTTTCCAACATCTCGGGAAGCGCGGGTCTTAGTTACGAGGCTTATCAAACAGTTACGGTTAAAGCAAATCTTGCCCGTGGTTTCAGAGCTCCTAACCTGGCAGAACTTGCAAGCAATGGTGCGCATGAAGGAACCAACCGTTTTGAAATTGGTGATAACCAGTTAAAATCAGAAACAAGTCTCCAGGCAGATGCAGGCGTAGAGTTATCTTTTGAGCACGTGTCATTTGAGGCAAGCCTGTTCTACAACCACATTAAGAACTTTGTGTTTTATGAAAAGACCCGGAACCATGCAGGCCAGGATTCTATACTGATTGATCCTGAAAGTGGTGATGAATTACAGGTGTTCCAGTTTGCACAGCATGATGCAAATTTATATGGTACAGAGATCAGCATGGATATTCACCCGCACCCGCTGGATTGGCTGCACATCAAAAATGCTTTTTCTTACACCCGGGCGCAGTTTACAGAAAAGCTTGATGGTACAAAGAATATTCCTTTTGTACCCGCTGCAAGATTGTTTTCAGAATTGGGCGTTAACCTTTTCTCCAAAGGAAAAACTGTACGCAACCTTTATCTTAACCTGGAAAGCGATTTCACTTTTGCGCAGGATCATCCTTTTACGGGATATAATACAGAAACGGCCACGGGTAGCTACTGGTTAATCAATGCAGGTATTGGTGCAGATATTGCCAGCAAGGGAAAGACTTTGTTTAGTATTAATATAGGCGCTAATAATCTTGGTGATGTAGCTTATCAGAATCATTTAAGCCGGTTAAAATATACAGCAGTTAATAATGTAACTGGCAGACAGGGCGTATATAATATGGGCAGGAATTTCAGTTTTAAAATAAATGTCCCGCTTAATTTCAAATCTTAATAAAATGCTTTTTGTAAAGAAGCCGCCTCATATAAGGCGGCTTCTTTGTTTATATTTCTGCCTTTGCTTTTTTAAGTGCTCTTCGTTTAACAAAGTATGCTTGTACAAATAATGATAGCCATACTGATAAAAAAGCCACCACCATGCCAGCACCTACATCTACCGGAAAATGCTGTGCAAGGTATACCCGCGAATATCCCACCAGCAATGCCAGTATAAGACCTGCTATCAGCCACCATGATTGAGGTAACATCAAACAGAACAACAAGTAAAAAGCAAATGCCGCTGCGGTGTGCCCGGAAGGAAAACTGGAAATAGTATGCAGCTCAACACCTGGAACTGTATGAATAAGCGAGGTGTCTGCAATTGCTTTAATCGGTCTTGGTTCATCCGGTACAATAATATACTTGCAGATCTGTGTGAATATCGTAACCAGTATAAAGCTGCTGATGAGAAGGGGTAACAGATCTTTACGTTTTAGTATAAAAACAACGATGAGCAGCACTGCAATCCATACCAATCCATCACCTGCATTGGTGTAGTAATGAAAGAACCAATCTGCAAATGTGCCGAGATTGGTATTAAGCATTAAGAAGAGCGGTATCTTACCAATACTAAAAGAAGCTGCTAATAATATGATGCCGGATAGCATGGTAATAACAGCCCCGGTTTTAAAACTTTTATAATTAAGGTTTTGCTTCATGTGCTAAAATAACGGTTGTAGGAAATTCAAATATATCGTGATGTCTTGCTATTTCGTGTAATAATGATATTTGTTTTAATGAATCGGTATACTCAGCTCTTGTAATCACAAGCGCACCAGGTGTGCTGTCTATCCAATGCCTTAGTTGATAGAGGTTGTCTGCTACAGGAATATCCTTGTCTAAATAAAAACGAAAACCCGGGTTGAAAGTATGATACGCATAGATATAATGGAATTGTTTTACTGTATCAATGTTTTTTGTTACCGGGTTTTTGCTATATAAAGCGGGGTATAAATAATGCAATCCAATAATATTAAAAACGCTAAACGCAAAAGCGATAAAGCCAATATTTCCGGACCAATCATTGCCCTTTTTCAATAACAGATAAATGGCAAAAAGAACTGGCGCGATCAGCAGGAATAGTGCTATATAACTGATGTCTTTTGCTTCGGCTTCCTGTCTTATCGCGAAAAAGCCGGCAATGGGTACAATAAGCGTTACCGCAAATACAATATAAAAAGGATATGTTTTAGAGATGGTTTCCTTATTTAGTAATGAAGCTATAAAATGCCCGAGTATAACTGCCGCAAAAGGATAACATGGCATTGGGTAATTGGGGAGCTTGGTGCTGGCGATACTAAAAAAGATTACAAAGACGATGACTATAATTCCACTAAACTGAACCAGTTGATTACGGAATAACAATGACCTTCTTCTTACCAACTCAACAATAAAACCAGAAAAGGGGAGAAGTCCGATCAATACGAATAATGATGTAAGAATGAAGAGGCCTCCATGACCTTCCTGCGGATCTGAAAAGCGGTTAAGATTTTGTTCGATAAAAAAGCTGTTGATCCACACGCCATTGGTTGCATTATATACCGCATAATACCAGGGAAACGCAATGGCTATATATAAAAGCAATGCAGGAAAAAGTTTCCAGGTAAAAAAGATATTCCATTGTTGTTTGAGTATTACCCATGAAAGTATACAAGCGCCGGGCAAAAAAATTGCTACGGGTCCTTTGGCAAGCGTTGCAAGCGCCAATGCCACAGCGGCCATAAAAAGTTGACGGGTATTGTTCTCCAACAACCAGGTAATGCCGCTAAATAATCCTAATGTGATAAAGAATATCAGGTATGGATCCGGTACTGCCAACCTGAATTCAAAAAGAAAATGTGAACTGCATACAAGCACGAGAGATGCACAGAAACCAGTGAACGCATTAAACAATTTTTTTGTATAGTGGTAAGTAATAACTACTGTAAGTATACCCATGATGGCAGAAAAAAACCTTGTAGCAAATGCCGTGTAGCCAAAGAGGCTGTATGCTGCCATCATAAAGTAATAATGTAATGGAGGTTTGTCAGTTCTTACTATGCCGTTGAATGTAGGAACAATCCATTCGCCTTTTTGCAACATTTCCCTGGCACATTGCGCATTCTTTGCTTCATCAAGAATATAAACAGGTGGTGCATCCAGCCTGAATAAAAGCATCACCAGCAGCAAAGCCATTAACTGCCACCAATAAGATTCCTTGTACGACTGACTATTCAATAGAAAATTTTTGCAAAACTAAAGAATCATCCAGGTGTTACCTGTTAAAGGATTTTGTACACTCAATATATGCCTGCAAAAGAAACAATAAAAGGATTTACGAGTTACCAAGCCTTTTGCAACATGCGGAAGAAAAGGCGAACGATGAACGAAGTGCGACGCAACGGAAGCTTTATAGCAGTAATGCCGCCGGGTTAAAAAATTAAACTTTTGTTCGGCCATATACATGCCTTACCTGGTAGGTTTTCTTTTGCGAGCCTTCATAATAGGTACGCATATTTATTTCGGCAATAATACCAATAGTAATAAGCTGAATGCCTCCTAAAACGAAGATGAGGCCAAGTATAAGCAAGGGCTTACCCCAGATGTCGCGACCCATGATTTTGATGACCAGCAAATATAAATTGATAAGGATACCCAGGAATAAAGTGATGAACCCCATGGTACCAAACAGGTGCATGGGCTTCTGGCTGTACTTGCGGAAGAAGACCATTGTTACAAGGTCGCTCATCACACGAAACGTGCGTCCAAGACCATATTTTGACTTACCAAACCTGCGTGGGTAATGCTGCACATCTACCTGTGTTATACTTGCGCCCTGCATACTTGCCAGCACGGGTATAAAACGATGAAGTTCGCCATACAGGCTCAGCTCTTCGGCAATTTCATGTTTAAAAACTTTCAATGTACATCCATAATCATGAATATATACTTTGGTCATGCTGCGTACAATAGCATTCGCGATCCTGCTGGGTATCTTGCGCAGCAAAGCCCCGTCCTGCCTGTGTTTCCGGTTACCTGCCACTACATCCCAGTCTTCTTTGATAAGTTTATTCAGCATCATTGGTATGTCTGAAGGATCATTCTGCAGATCGCCATCCAGCATGGCGATATATTTACCGGATGCATAATCAATGCCTGCGGCCATTGCGGTGCTCTGGCCATAGTTGCGTCGTAATTCAATCAGGGTAACTCTTTCGTTAAGTTGTTGTTTAATGTTTTTTTTAGTGGCATCAGTAGATCCGTCATCTACAAAGATGATCTCATAGTTGATATCCTTTAAAGCGGTACTTACTGCATCCATCAGGGGCTTTATATTATCTTCCTCATTCATTACAGGTATCACCACGGAGAGCTCTCTCATAGATTGTTTTTATGCGCTAAAGTTACGTGCTGATGATAACACCTGATGTTCCGGTGAGATGGATGTGCTCAGCGGGTTAAAGAAACAAGGCCCGTATCGGTGATATGGATTTTTCTTTCGGCCTGCAGGAAGTCAATAACTTTCCACGCCTTTGTTTTTTTGATGCCACGCAGTTGAAGTAACAGGTCTTGTATATTAATTCCATGGGATGGGATGAACCGGTAAACAGTTTCCTGTATCTTTTTAAATTCTTCTGTAGTGAGTGTTGCATTTTTCTTTGCAAGACAATGATCACACACGCCACAATCGGCCGCATTGTTATCGCCAAAATAAAGCGCGATGTATTTGCTGCGGCATTCACGCTGTAACCGTATATAGTTCAGCATGGCAGTAACCCTTGCTTTGTACTGCGTTTTTCGTTGATGATAGTTCCCCTGGTTGATGTGCAGGAACTCAGCAGGCGCACGGTTTGTTAAGAGGTTGATCTGTGGCGTTTCTTTTTGCGGAAGATATTCGATGACACCATAAGCCTTCAATTTTACCAGCGCCTCTTTTACCTTCTCAGGTGTTGACCTGATTAACCTGGCCATCTGTTTTTCATGTACTGATACACGATTGTCATAAATGCCTTCATAAGTGCGCAGCAAACATTTTATCACGGGCTCCAAATCAGGATGCCCGTTCTCGAAATCTTCCAGCAATGATTTTGGCGCGTTAAAATTTACCTGTGCGGGCAGAAAGATATTTTCAGAAAATAACAATAGTCCTTCCTGTTCAAGCACTTTCAACACATTAATCACAAGGAAGACATCCAGTTTAAAAATGCCAACAAATTCATTGAGATCAAAGTCGTAAAAATTGCCTTCTCCTATGCCTACAGGTATTTGCAGGTAATCGGCCAGTGCCTGGTAAACCTTACGTATATCCGGCATCAGCGGAAACTTTATGTCTGGCAGATTTTCAAGTATTGTAAGGTCTTCTGAATGATATAATAAAACAGCAAAAGACTTTCTGCCATCCCGGCCTGCACGGCCTGCTTCCTGGTAATAATTTTCAAGGCAATCCGGCGCATCATAATGTATCACCGTTCTTACATCCGGCTTATCGATGCCCATACCAAAAGCATTGGTACATACCATTACCCTTGTTTCATTTTGCAGCCATGCTTCCTGCTTCAGACTGCGTTCTTCCTGTGGCAAACCCGCATGATAAAAATCTGTTGAAATCCGGTGCATCGTAAGCAGCCTTGCGGTTTCTTTTACCAGCTTGCGTGTTTTACAATAAACGATTGCGCTGCCAGGAACTTTCTGCAAAACATCTATCAGTTTATTGATCTTGCTGTCTGCTTTAAAGACGCTGTATGAAATGTTAGGACGTTCAAAAGACTGTCGAAAAGTGTGGCCGTTTTTAAAGTGTAATTTTTCAGTGATGTCTTTTTCTACCAGCGGCGTAGCTGATGCCGTTACCGCGATAACAGGTATGCGTGGCAGTTCTTCCCGCAGTTGTGCAATGCGTAAATAGGGTGGCCTGAAATCATAACCCCATTGGGAAATACAATGTGCTTCATCCACCGCCAACAGGTTAATGTTAAGTGCCGGAAGATATTCCCTGAATAGATTTGTTTCCAACCGCTCAGGCGAGAGATATAAAAATTTATAGTTGCCGGAAGCGGCTTCCTGTAGCGCTTTCCTGGTTTCATAAAAGCCAAGGCCGCTGTATAATGCCAGTGCCGGAATGCCTCTCTTTTCTAGGTTTGCCACCTGGTCTTTCATCAAAGCAATCAAGGGACTTACCACAAGACATAAACCTTCTTTCAATAGTGCAGGAACCTGGTAGCAAACAGATTTGCCTCCTCCTGTTGGCAACAGTGCTAATGTATCTTTCCCGTCAAGCACAGAATGAATGATCTCTTTCTGCACACCACGAAAAGAAGTGTAGCCCCAGTATTGTTGTAATATTTCTTCGGGAGAAGACATTTGGAAACTAAAAGTGAAAAACTAAAAGTGAAAAATTAAAAGTGAAAAACTAAAAGTGAAAAATAAAGACGAAAATACTGTTCTTACTGACGGATATTTTTCATTATTCACTTTTCCCTGTTCATTATATTACGCCACTTTCTTCCAGTTTAACCGTACAGAATTTACACCCAGTACAACGTCGCTGAGGCCCATCACGAGGGCGCCAAAAGTAGGGCTTAAAAAGCCACAGGCGGCTACCGGTATTGCGACAATATTATAAGCAAAAGCCCAGAATAAGTTCTGACGGATAGTGATAAATGTATGTTTGCCCAATCCTAATGACAAGGGTAAATTTTTCAAACCATGATTCATCAACACCACCTGTGCGCTTTGCATGGCTACCTGTGTAGCATCGCTTAGCGAAATGCCAACGGTTGCTTTGGCCAGTGCAGGCGCATCGTTAATGCCATCACCAATCATCGCAGTAGGTAGTTGCGCATTATAGGCTGCTATCTTTTCCAGTTTTTGTGCCGGTGTTTGTTCGGCTACTACTTCATCAATTCCCAACTGTTTAGCAACGGCTTCACATTTTTCACGGCGATCGCCACTCAGAAGAATTGTTTTTATGCCGCCTGCATGCAGCATGCTTACTACCTGCTTTGCTTCTGGCCTTAATTCATCAGCCACATCAATCCAGCCGAGCAAAGTATTATTACGAAGGATATAAACATTATGACTACTATCCTGCGTTAAATGTTCGGCTGCTTTATATGAGCCGGCAATGTATTCGTTACCTTCTTTATCCATCGCTTTCATACCAAGCCCTTTTATTTCTTCTACAGATGACCAGCGGATATCATTCTTAATTTTCCAGGAAGTTGCGATAGCTTTTGCGATAGGATGATTTGAATAACGCTCCAGCGAGAATGCAATGCGTTTAAAATCGTCGGTGGAGAATTGGGGATGTTGAATATTGTGTATTGAATGTTGAACGTGAGTTGCTTCTGTGTAAGACTGATTGTTATTTATTGCCGATGCGCCTGCAGCCGAAGCTGTAGCTGTATTCACCGTTGACAATTCACCATTGACCATTGACTTCTCACTATTCACCACTTCAAAGCCAGTAATGGCAAATTTACCAGTCGTTAACGTTCCTGTTTTATCAAAAACTACCTGGCGGATGTTCCTGAAAATCTCCAGGCTTCTCGCATTTTTAAACAATATTCCATTCTTTGCTGCACGGCCCAGTCCTACGGCTATTGCAGCAGGCGTGGCCAGCCCCATTGCGCATGGGCATGCAATAACAAGCACTGCGATGGCGCGCATCAGGCTTGCTTCAAAAGGAAGGTGAATAAAATATTTGTTTACTACCAGCGTGATCAGGGCAATGATCAACACACTTGGCACAAATACCGCGCTGATCTCATCTGCCAGTTGTTGTACGGGTGGTTTTTCTGTCTGCGCATCCTTCACCATTTTAAGAATATTGCTCATTACTGTATCTTCCCCAACAGCAGTAACATAAGCTTTTACGGTGCCGTTTTCTATCATGCTTCCGCCAATAAGTTTATCATTCATCTTCTTTTCTACAGGCACACTTTCGCCGGTTATAATAGATTCGTTTACACTTACCTCTCCCCACAATATCTTACAATCCATGGGCACGTGTTCGCCTGTTTTAATGAGTATAATATCACCCACATGCAGGTTTTTACTTTCTACCGGGAAAACATGCTCTTCATGTTTGTCATCATAGGCAATCATATTGGCCATTGTTTTCTGCGTAACAGCCAGTTGCCGTAGAGCGGCTTGTGTGGTTGCCACAGATTTATCTTCCAGCCAGTTACCTAAAAATACCAGTGTGATAATAGTTGCAGTGGTTTCAAAAAACATGTATTGCTCCGGTTCGCCGATGATAATGCCATATAGACTATATACAAAAGCAGCAATGGAGCCAATCGCAACGAGTACATTCATATTGGGAATACCTTTCCAGATACTTCTGACAGCGCTTCTGCCAAAAAAATCCATGCCCACCAGGAATACCGGAATGGTAAGCGCCAGTTGAACATAAGGGTTCATTAATGCATGAATATGAAAAAGATGGGTAACAAATAAAGGAATAGTAAACACCAGGCAAAACAGGAATCGCTGAAGATGATTTTTGAACAGCTTTTTAGACTTTGGCATCTCCACTGCTTCGCCGCGGTTTACCTGGTAACCCAGCCCGTTTATACCTTTTGCGAGCTCGTCTGCAGAAATGCTGCTTTCATTATTAAAGCTTACATCGCCACCGATAAAATTAACTTTTACATCCTGCATACCTTTGCCCTGCAGGTATTTGCTGATGGTGAGTGCACAACTGTTGCAATCCATCCCTTCCACTTTCCAATTGATCTGCTCCATATATATCGCTGATGAATACCTTGATTAAATTGATTTATTTGATTCCAATGATTTCTTCATTGTTTATGCCGTAACGTTCATCTTAAATATCGGGATGTTACCGCGTAACAGCTAATCGCTTAATCCTCTAAATCACCAGAATCCCGGTCAATATCGCTGATTAAATGATTCTATTGATTCCAATGATTTCTTCTTTGCTTAAGCCGCACCAGGTATTTGATTTGTTAAGTTCTCACCTCGCAACCAGTAATCACTTAATCCTCTAAATCACCAAAATCCCGGTCACAAAATTACCCCTCAGTCCTCAACCCCTCTTTGCGATGTAGGAAATATCTTTATAACCATGTTGCAAACAATCCCTTTTTACAAAAGCTTTAAATTTTAAGTAGGTTTGCAGCATGGAGCTGGAATTTAAGCTGGCAGAAATAAACCAGGCGGCAAATGACTTATGGCAACAGGCAAAAAATTATCGTGTGTGGGCCTTTCATGGGGAAATGGGGAACGGTAAAACCACGCTGATCCATGCACTTTGTGAAACACTTGGCGTAAAAGATACGGTAAGCAGCCCCACATTTGCCATCATTAATGAATATAAAAGCCCGCTGGCAGGTACCATTTATCATATGGACTGGTACCGTATGAAAGATGAAGAAGAAGCCATTCAGGCAGGTATTGATGATTGTTTGCAAAGCGGCAACTATTGTTTTGTAGAATGGCCCGAAAAGGCAGAAGGACTGCTGCCCGAAAATACCCTGCACCTTCACCTAAAAATGAAGGATACCGAAACAAGACAATTAGAACTGGTGCAATAATTTGAACTAACTTTAATATGCTTTCAGTAAATAAACCAAACATCCAAACATTATTATACTAATCCATGGCCACATCAAAACCAATTATCAGCCCGTCTATCACCTATGAAACATTAGAAGAAACCCTGGATATAAAACCCCAGGGTGCAAGGCTTCACATTGGCCTGCCCCGTGAAACTGCCTACAATGAAAACCGTGTTCCGTTAATACCGGAGGCCGTAAGCGTTTTGGTAAATAATGGTCATGAAGTGGTGATAGAAACAAAAGCCGGTGACGGCAGTAAATATACAGATGCAGATTTTAGCGAGGCCGGTGCAAAGATCGCCTATGAAAAAGAGGAGGTGTTCAAAGCGCCCATTCTTATAAAAAGCGCACCCGTACTTGACGATGATCTTCCGTTCCTGCAATTAAATCAAACCATTATATCTCCCATTCATCTTTCCCTCTTAAAGAAACAATTTATAGAGAAGATGGTGGAAAAGCGGGTGACTGCCCTGGGTTTTGAAAACCTGAAAGATGACAGCGGTACCTATCCCATTGTGCGTTGTATGAGTGAAATTGCCGGAAGTGCAGCAATGCTCATCGCCGGGCAATACCTGGGAAGCCCGAATGATGGCAAAGGTGTATTGCTGGGTGGCATCAGCGGTATTCCGCCAACGAAAGTGATCATCATCGGTGCAGGTGTGGTGGGTGAATTTGCAACCAGGACGGCGCTTGCGCTTGGTGCATCTGTAAAAGTGTTTGATAATAATGTTTACCGATTAAAGCGTTTACAAAATAACCTTGGCGTTCGTGTATGGACGAGTGTGATCGAACCAAAAATACTTGCCAAACAACTCAAAACCTGTGAAGTGGCGGTGGGTGCGTTAAGCAATGAAAATGGCCGCAGCCCGATTGTGGTGTCTGAGGATATGGTCATGGCGATGCGTCCCGGCAGTGTTATTATAGATGTAAGTATTGATCGCGGTGGTTGTTTTGAAACCAGTGAAATTACCACGCATGAGCGCCCGACTTTTGAGAAACATGGCGTTATTCATTATTGCGTACCCAATATACCCAGCGGCTTTGCCCGCACAGCCAGCCATGCCATCAGTAACGTTTTGATGCCTTTACTGCTTGATGCAAGTGATGAAGGCGGCTTCGACGAAATGGTATGGCATAACTTTAATATGCGCCATGGTATATATATGTACAAAGGCCATCTCACTAACTTTTACATCAGCCAGCGGTTTGACCTGAAATATACTGACCTGAATCTGTTGATAGCGAGCAGGAGATAGAAGCGGTTACAGGTTGCTGGTGGCGATGCGTTTTCGGGAAGTTGCTTTCCCAAGTAATTGTTTAAAGAGATGCCTGACTGCCTTCTTGTTTTCTGCAACTTGCCGTTAGTAACTATCTATACAAATAATTTTATTGATAGTAGAAAGAATACCTGCTCTTTTCCTGGAGAGTGTACCAACCTGCTTCCTGCAACTTGCCACCTGCAACTTGTTAGAAACCCTGTAAATTTGTGCCGCTTTCCAAGAAAAGTGAGTATATACTGATGAAAGATAAACTGCAGCAATTAGCCCGGACACTGGAGGGGGAATTATTCTTCGATGACACCATGCGTATTTTATATGCCACTGATGCTTCTGCATACCGCGAAATGCCTCTGGCGGTTACCATGCCCAGGAGTACAGAAGATATAAAAAAACTCATCCGGTTTGCGCGGGAAAATAAAACATCGCTTATTCCAAGAACTGCGGGCACTTCACTGGCCGGCCAGGTAGTGGGCAATGGCATTGTGGTAGATGTATCCAAATATTTCACCACCATTCTTGAGCTGAATAAAGAAGAACATTGGGTAAAGGTGCAACCCGGTGTGGTTAGGGATGAATTGAACATGTTCCTTAAACCTCATGGTTTGTTCTTTGGCCCGGAAACTTCTACAGCTAACCGCGCCATGATCGGCGGTATGGTGGGTAACAATTCCTGCGGATCAAATTCTGTTGTGTACAGAAGTACCAGGGAGCATTTGCTGGAAGTAAAAACTATACTGAGCGATGGTTCGGAAGCAGCATTCAAAGCATTATCGCTGGATGAGTTTCATGCAAAATGTGAGGGTGATACGCTGGAAGCCGGGATATACAAATCAGTACGCAGCATGCTTGGTAATTATGATAACCAGGTAGAGATACGCAAGGAATTTCCCAAGAAAAGCATTGAAAGAAGAAATACCGGTTATGCGGTGGATGTATTGCTTGATACCGCACCCTTTACTGCCGGTGAACCCGACTTTAATTTCTGCAAACTCATCGCCGGATCTGAAGGCACACTTGCTTTTATCACAGAAATAAAACTGAATGTAAACCCGCTTCCGCCTAAAGAAACAGGCTTATTGTGTGTGCATTTCAACTCAATTGAAGAATCTTTAAGAGCTAATCTCATCGGGTTGAAATACGGGGTAAGCGCCAGTGAGTTGATCGACCACTATATATTGGAATGTACCAAAGACAATATTGAGCAAAGCAAGAACCGCTTTTTTGTACAGGGAGATCCCGGTGCTATCCTGGTAATTGAATATGCGAGAGCAACAAGGGAAGAAATAATTGCGGTTGCTGCAGAGGTAGAAAAAGAAATGCGTGCAGCCGGGTTGGGCTATCATTTTCCGTTATTGTTTGGTGAGGATACTAAAAAGATATGGACGCTGCGTAAAGCAGGGCTTGGTTTATTAAGCAACCTTCCCGGAGATAGTAAAGCGGTGCCGGTAATTGAAGACACTGCGGTGGATGTAAATGACCTGCCTGATTTTATCCGCGACTTTAACATCATCCTCAAAAAACACAACCTGTACTCTGTACATTATGCGCATGCGGGAAGTGGTGAAATTCACCTGCGGCCAATCATCAATTTAAAAACGGAAGAAGGCAATCGTTTGTTCCGCATTATTGCAGAAGAGATTGCCACACTCGTAAAAAAATACAATGGTTCATTGAGCGGCGAACATGGTGATGGAAGATTACGCGGTGAGTTTATCAGGCAAATGGTAGGAGAGAAGAACTACGCGTTATTAAAGCAAATCAAACAAACCTGGGACCCCGAAAATATCTTTAATCCTAACAAGATTGTTGATACGCCTTCCATGAACAGTATGCTGCGTTATACACCCGGCCAGCAAACACCCAGGTTTAATACCATCTTTAGATATCATAACCAGGATGTGTTGCAGCATGCAGAGCAGTGCAACGGTTCAGGTGATTGCCGCAAGACACAGCTTTCCGGTGGTACGATGTGCCCGTCATTTATGGCTACGCGTAACGAAAAAGATACCACCCGGGCAAGAGCAAATATTTTGCGGGAGTTTCTTACCAATTCCAATAAAGTAAACCGCTTTGATCATAAAGAGATTTATGAGGTGATGGATCTTTGCCTGAGTTGTAAAGGTTGTAAATCTGAATGCCCTTCTAACGTTGATATGGGCAAACTTAAAGCGGAGTTTTTGCAGCAATACTATGATGCCAACGGCGTTCCCTTTAGAAGCAAACTGATCGCAACATTTAATAAGTCTGCAAAGTTGGGCGCCATTGCGCCAGGCCTGTACAACTTTGTGATGACGAATAAGCCCATCAGTACATTGGTGAAAAAGCTTTCAGGTTTTGCAGTGGAAAGATCGATGCCGAAATTGTATAAAACAACACTTGAAAAATGGTATCGCAAAAACAATAAAAATCAAAGCGCCGGCACGAGAAAAGTATATCTTTTTTGTGATGAGTTCACCAATTATAACGATACCGAAATAGGCATTAAAGCGATTCTTCTGTTACAAAAGTTGGGTTATGAAGTAGAGATTCCGCAACATGACGAAAGCGGCAGGGCATGGTTATCCAAAGGCCTGCTTCGCGAAGCCAAAAAAATAGCGAATAAGAACATACGCTTACTGGGAAATATTGTTACTGCAGAAACCCCGTTAATTGGTATAGAACCATCTGCTATATTAACTTTTCGTGATGAATATGTAGATCTTGCTGATGATGATCAATACGAGAATGCAAAGCGGCTGGCAAAAAATGTGTTTACTATTGATGAATTTATCGCTGCGGAAATAACTAAAGGAAATATTACTGCTGCCCAGTTCACCAAAGAAAAGAGAAGCATCAAACTGCACGGGCATTGCCAGCAGAAAGCATTGTCATCTGTGGCGCCCTCTGTTAAATTATTATCGTTGCCGGAAAACTACAGCGTTGAAAATATCCCTTCGGGATGTTGCGGTATGGCAGGTTCATTCGGCTACGAAAAAGAGCATTATGAAATTTCCATGAAGATTGGTGAACTGGTATTGTTACCAGCCGTTCGCAAACAACCGGAAGAAGTCATCATCGCTGCTCCGGGCACCAGTTGCCGTCACCAGGTAAAAGATGGTACCGGTAAGGTTGCCAAACATCCGGTGGAGATATTATATGAAGCGTTAATATAATCGCTTACGGTAATTATAAAGGGCAAAAGTTCCACAGTCAAATATTTATAATCTTAATAAGCAACTGTTTTTCCAGGTAAAAGCATCGTTACCCAAAGAAAATGACCGGGTATAATTATTGTGGAAGGATTTCTATTCAACCACATAAAGTTAGCCGGACATGACCACACTTTACCACAAACTTCTGCAGATGGCAGTTTGTATATGCATTACGTTATCAGCAAATGCCCAGACTCATTTGCCTGTTAAAGCAACGGTTGGGAATAATTGCGGAGGGTATTATGAATACTTGCCCGGTGGTTATTCCAACACAAAAAAATATCCATTGCTTATTTTTTTGCATGGCGCCGATAATTTTGGAAACGGTACAAATCTTTTGAAATTGCTGAACAATGGTATTCCCAAAGTAATTGCTGATGGGATGTTTCCAAATTCATTTGTTTCGGGTAACCAGACTTTTCAGTTCATCGTATTCTCTCCGCAATTTAAAACCTGGCCTGTAGCAAATGATGTACAATCGCTCATAGATTATGCTGCTGATAAATATAGTATTGATGAGGACAGGATATACCTTACCGGCGCCAGTATGGGCGGCGGAATTATATGGGATTATGTTGGTGCCAGTGCCGTGAATGCCGGTAAAGTCGCAGCAATTGTGCCCGTTTGCGGGGCTTCGGAAATTACAGATGGCAAGCTGCAGAATATCGTGGACGGTAAGCTGCCCATTTGGGCTACACACAATAAACATGATGAAATTGTAGACCTGTCTATCACTACAGGTTATATAGAAGGTATCAATTCACTGGCGCCATCCGTAAAACCTAAAATGACCATTTTTGATACTACATCACATGACGCCTGGACAAAAACATATAGCCCTGCGTTTAAGGAAGGTGGGTTAAATATATATGAATGGATGCTTCTGCATACACTCAATCGTACGCTTCCGGTAACACTTTCCAGCTATACGGCTTTTCAATCCGGGAAATTTATCAATGTAAAATGGATTACCACAGAAGAGATCAACCATCATTCTTTTATACTGGAAAAATCGATTGATGCAATATCATTCAGGGCGGTAGATACTATTGCCGCTTCTGGAAATAACAATGGAAGCAACTACGCCTTTGTAGATGAACAACCTTACGCAGGAAGTAATTACTACAGGCTTGTATCCGTAGATGTAAACGGGAAAAAGGAAAATCATCATGTGCTGCATGTCGCTTTTGGTGGTGGAATAAATCCTGTGGTGCTGGTGTATCCTAACCCTGTAATAAATGATATGATCATTAAGCTTCGCCATCCCGAAGAAGATGAGCTGCTGATCACATTGCATGGCATGAACGGCAATTATATAAAACACTGGACTATTAAGAAAAACGCAGGTGAGTGGAATGAACGCATCAGCTTGCCTGTGCTTACCCGTGGCAATTACATTGTTAAGATTAAAGGCAACAATACCGCCTATTCACAGATGCTGGTGAAACAGTAGTTTTAAATACAAGGCAGTAATATGTATCCGTTATAAAATGTGTAATTTGGAGTATTGATGAAATACACTATTGCCTTGTTATTTTTTTGGTGGCTGCATCTTCCTGTAATGAATGCGCAGGATGCTATTAAAGGTGGCCAGGTTTATTCAAGCGATTTTGTTATTGATGAAATACCACGGAACATCTCCTTTTATATTCCTGCTAATTATGGCTCATCGGAATTTTATCCATTGGTAGTAATGTTGCATCCGCAAGGGCAGCAGTCTGTAAAATTTATCAAGGATTATGAAGCGGTTATTCGTCCGCTGGCAGACTCACTCAACGCAATTGTTTTATTTCCCGATGCATTGAAAAGCAATTGGCACTATAAAGTGGATGGTGTGGCTGATTCTGTAAACGATGTAGGCTTTATGAGTATTATGATCACTTATTTTGTTCAGCAGTATTCCTGTAATCCCAATAATATTTTTATTACCGGGTTTGATGAGGGCGCTTTAATGACGCAAAAACTAGCCTGCAAGCTTAATATTTCCATTAATGCTATTGCAGCATTCAATACAAAAACTGATACTGCGCAATTGTGTACTCCGCCATCAGAGATTGCTGTAATGAATTCCGGGGAATTCTCTGTGTCTTCAGGTAAACAACCTTACCGGCAAGCAGTGAAAGACGCGTTTCAATTCTTTACCGGCAAGTTAAAAAAGTAACCAGGTATATTATAACAACGGCCTGTTGTTTACAGGAATAAGTGCCATTACATTAGATATAGAATAGCCGGCCTGTTGAAACAACTGCTGGAAATGGTCAGGACTGATATTGTATTTCTTAGCCCAGTAAGCAATCTCTTTAGATTGGTTAAAATTAACCTGGACATTATCGCTGTTTTTTGCTTTTAATCTGCTGGTGATCATGGTTGCTTGTTTAATATAGATAAGCCAAATCCTGTGCCTTTTTCTCAACACAGGTGAACAGTAAATATTAATGATCTTTTGCGGCAAAGAATTCTACAAAACTGTGGCGTGTTGTTGCTTAGTGGGAAAGAACATTCAATCAATATATTGCCGGTAATAAGGCTTTTTACCGGCCAGCAAGGCAATAGGTTTTAGTAAGGCAAACAGAATTTTCTGTATACAATAAGAAGGTTTCATCAACCTGAATTCCCGGTGATGTTTAGAGGCAATTACGGATATCTGTAACAAACCCGGCATACCGTTACGCTTTGTTTTGTTGTCCATCGCAAGACCCATAGTTGTCTCCATAAAGTATTCCGTTTTAAGTGCAGGTGTTACTTTCCATTGAACCACTGTAGTTGTGTCACTGTTGTTCCACATACTATGACTGGTATATGGCGGAAGATGAATGCCATCTCCTTTTTTCAGTACAAAAGTTTTGTCTTTCAGTTTTACCGTAAGTTCTCCCGCTACTACTTTAAAATATTCATCCTGCACCGGGTGATAATGTTGTAAGGGTTCTTTGGAATGTGGTTGATAAGTAGAGATCATCTCAAGCATTAATCCATCGCTGTCGTCTGAAGTAGTAACAAACTCAATGGATTGCCCTGTTTTTTCATTGGTTAATCGTTTGCCTTTATATGCCATGACCGGTTTTATTTATCACAATAATAACAGGCATACCATGGCATAACAACGGACAGTTGTATAAAATGGCGAAACAAACGTATTAGTTGTGGCTATGCAATGTATTACCCATCAATCAGTGCATCCGCTTCAATCTCTACCAGCAGGTCAGGGTTTACCAGTGCAGATACCTGTACAAGCGTTGCTGCGGGGCGTATATCTTCAAATACCTCGCCCTGGGCTTTTGCTACCTCTTCCCATGTTTTTATATCGGTTACAAAAGTGCGGATGCGTACTACATCAGTGATCTCGGCGCCAGCTTCTTTCAGCGCTTTCTTAATTTTTTTATAGATATAAACGGTTTGCTGGTAAGGGTCGTTATAGCCAATCACATCACCATGTTCATTTACCGCAGTGGTTCCGGCCACAAATACAAAATTGCCTTGCTTAACAGCCCTGCTATAGCCAAATTTCTTTTCCCATTCAGTGCCTGAAGAAATAAGCTGCCTGTTGTTTTTCATATGCATCTGTTTGAGGCGCAAAGGTGAACAACATTCAGTAAGCTGCAAAGAGAAAATGTTTGTACGCAATGTCATCCGCAGCCAGAATTGCTTACTCCCCGAAATTTTAAGATAAATCACCCTTAACAGCCCTATTTCTCCTGCTATTAACCGGTTCATTAATTTTTAATTAATGTCTGGGCGCTTATCTTTATGCATTATCAAAATCAACCATGAAAAATTTACGATTGTTGTTCTTTGCCATTACCGGCATACTCCTGATTTCTTCGTGTAACACAAGATCCGGCAACCCTAAAGTGCTGGTGTTTACCAAAACAGCGGGCTTTCATCATTCTTCCATCCCCACTGGTGTGAATGCGATTTACAAGCTGGGTGCGGAAAACAAGTTTGATGTGGACACCACTTCCAATGCGGCCTATTTCACAGAAGATTCTTTAAAGAAATATGCCGCCGTTATCTTCCTGCATACAACCGGCGACTTGCTCAATAACTACCAGGAAGCCGACTTTGAAAGATATATACAGGCTGGCGGTGGTTTTGTAGGCATTCATGCCGCTGCAGATGCAGAGTACGACTGGGGCTGGTATGGCCGTCTTGTGGGTGGTTATTTTGATAGTCACCCCGAGCAACAGGAAGCAACACTTAACATTGTAGATGCCAATGATCCTTCCACCAAACACCTGCCCAACCCGTGGAAGCGTAAGGATGAATGGTATAATTATAAGAACCTTAGCCCTGATGTACATGTATTAATCAAGATTGATGAAAAGAGCTACCAGGGTGGTAAGAATGGCGACAATCACCCGATGGCATGGTATCATAATTATGATGGTGGCCGCGCCTGGTATACTGAGCTTGGCCATACGGAAGAATCTTTTGCCGATCCCAATTACCTGAAACACCTGCTTGGTGGTATTGAGTATGCCATCGGCGAAAATAAAAACCTGGATTATGCCAAAGCAAAAACACAGCGTGTGCCTGATGAAGACCGCTTTACCAAGGTGAATCTTATACAGGGTGTTTTCTTTGAACCTACTGAAATGACGGTATTGCCTAACCTTGATATACTGGTGGTACAGCGCCGTGGCGAAGTATTAAAATACAATCATGAAACAAAGGATGTTAAACAGGTGGGCTTCTTAAATGTGTACTGGAAAACCGTGCATACACCGGGGGTAAATGCCGAAGAAGGTTTGCTGGGTTTGCAAAAGGACCCTGACTATGAGAAGAACCATTATGTATATATGTATTATAGTCCGGTGGATACATCGGTGAACAGGCTTTCCCGTTTTACCTTTGAAAATGATACCATCAATCCTGCATCTGAAAAGATTGTTTTGCAGGTATATTCACAAAGAGAGATTTGCTGCCATACGGGTGGCTCCATTGCGTTTGGTAAAGACCGGATGTTGTATTTGTCACTGGGTGATAACTCTACTCCGTTTGATGAATCCGGACAGGCATATGCAAGCCATGGTTATGCACCGCTGGATGATCGCCCCGGCCATGAGCAATATGATGCAAGACGTTCCTCTGGTAACACCAATGACCTTCGTGGAAAGATCATTCGCATTAAGGTGAGTGAAGACGGTACTTATACCATCCCCGATGGTAATCTTTTCCCTAAGGGAACACCAGGTACAAAGCCTGAAATATATGTGATGGGTAACCGCAATCCCTATCGTATTTCTGTTGATCAGAAGAATGGTAATTTATATTGGGGAGAAGTTGGCCCAGATGCAAACGTAGACAGCCTTGATACCCGCGGCCCCCGTGGTTATGATGAAGTAAACCAGGCACGCAAGGCCGGTTATTTTGGATGGCCCTTGTTTGTTGGGAATAATTACCCGTATCATGTATATGACTACGGAACAGGTAAACTTGGCCCGGCTTTCGATCCTAAAAAGCCGATGAACGAATCACGCAACAATACAGGTCTAAAGGAATTACCTCCGGCACAACCAGCATTTATCTGGTATCCTTATGGTGATTCAAAAGACTTTCCGCAGGTGGGTGCGGGTGGCAGAAATGCGATGGCCGGCCCGGTATATTATACAGATATGTATCCCAAAGAAACAAGGCTGCCGGATTATTATAATGGCAAGCTGATTATTTATGATTGGATACGCGGATGGATGAAAGCGGTAACCATGAAAGAGAATGGTGACTTTGATAAGATGGAACCTTTTATGGAGCATAATAAGAACAACAATCTTATTGATATGGAAGTAGGCAGCGACGGACGACTGTACCTGCTGGAATATGGTAGTGGCTGGTTCGCTAAAAACCCTGATGCCGGCTTATCGCGCATTGATTATAATGGCGGTAACAGGGCACCGGAGATTGGAGGTATCAAGGTTGATAAAACATCGGGCACTTTGCCGCTTGCAGTGAATATTTCGGTAGATGCAAAAGATCCTGAAAATGATGCGCTCACCTATGTATGGCATTTGAATGACGTAACCAAAGAAACCAAGGAACCAAAACTGGCTTATAGCTTTGATAAGGCGGGGGATTACAGCGTTTCAGTAGAGGTGAAGGATAATCATGAAGCAGTTTCTAAAAGTAATGTATTGGATGTATACGCAGGCAATGAAGCACCGGTGGTAAACATTAATATTGAAGGCAACAAGACCTTCTACTTCCCCGGAAAGCAGGTGAAATATAATGTGAGTATAGAAGATAAAGATGATACCGCCAGGACTAAAAACCTGGAAAACCTTGTGGTGTCTGCGGATTACATTGAAGGTCGCGACCTTGCTGCCAAGCCAATGGGGCACCAGGTAGTAAGTGAAACTGTGATGGGTAAAAACCTGATGCTTTCACTGGATTGTAAAACCTGTCATAAGGTAGATGAGAAATCAATCGGGCCTTCTTTCCAGGCGGTAGCAGACCGTTATGCAAAAGACCCTGAGGCAGTGTCTTATCTTGTTCAGAAAGTAATCAAAGGTGGTGGCGGTAAATGGGGTGAGGTTGCCATGAGTGCGCACCCTACGCTTAAAGAAACTGATGTAAAACAGATCGTGAACTGGGTGCTGTCACTGGCTGCCGGCAAAGAGAAGAAGAAGTCATTGCCTGCTGCGGGTAGCTTAAATCCTTCACTGGACAAACCTGCGAAACCCAACGGTGTATTATATTTAACAGCTACTTACACTGACAATGGCGGTAATAATATTAAGCCGTTAAGCGGTGGCAATGCCATCGCGCTGCGTAGCAATACCTATACGTTTGAAAACGTTGAGAAAAATAAGGACTTTGGCAAAGCCTTCTTTAATGGAACGGCTTATATGCTGGCCCCTAAGGGTACAGGCTGGTTTGCAATAGAAGATATCGATCTTTCACAAATTAACAACGCCACTATTACGCTCGGGTGGACAAGTCAGCCGGTATCAGGTTATACTTTTGAAGTACATCTTGATAGTGAAACCGGAACCAAACTGGGTGAGTTTGCATTTGATGGCGTTGCCACTACATTAAAAAGTGAGAAGCCAAGTATGAAAACCATTACCGCTTCGCTGCAACCGGTAACGGATGGTAAAATGCATACGTTGTATATTACGGCAAAGGCAAAAGATGCATCCTTATCTAATGTGGTAGCTGTTGCTTCTATCAGGTTTGATACAAAATGAAAGAGGATGATTAGATCAATGTTGTAAGACGTCTAAAGTGATAAAGTCCCTGCAGATTGTATAAATGAAACACCATCTGTAAAGGTAAAATGAGTAAAGGGCTGTTCAAAGAAATTGAGCAGCCCTTTATCATTCGCAAAATATAGGTCAGGTTATATAAATCCGAAGGACTTAAATAGTATTAGTTGCAAAAAAAGAAACCTCTTACACCCGCAACCCAAAGATGCCCAAAGCCCGGAACGATGAACGTAATGCGACGCAACAGGCGATGCCATGATAACCAATGCCTGTCATGAAAATATTGCGATCAATAACTATGTTTACTGATATTTTTAAAAGCCCGGAGCACCAGCTTGTTTTTTATAAATCCCGGAATTACCCTGCCTGCGTAATAAGATAACTTGTTAATGCTGCCGGGGATGATTCGCACTTTTCCCCTGAGCATTTCAGAGATGGCCTGCCTGGCAACTTCTTCCGGTTGAAGAATGGATTTCTTTGCCAGGCCTTTTAAATCGGCATTGCTGGCTTTTACATTAACATTGGTATCTGTACCGCCGGGACAAAGAACGCTTACCTGTATGCCTGCATCTTTTAATTCCAGCGCCAGCGACAAAGAAAAAGTGTACACAAAAGCCTTGGAAGCCGCGTAAACACTTTTATGAGGCATGGCAAAAAAACCGCCCAGGCTGCCTGTATTTAAAATATAGGAAGGGGTATTTGTTTTAAGGTCATCCATAAACAAACGCGTGAGAGCGCAGGTAGTGGTAACGTTCAGTTGTATCTGGGTTGTATAAAATTCAAGGGATGTTTTTTCAAAAGGTCCTTTGGAGCCGAGCCCAACATTATTAACCAGCATATTTACCCGGAAGCCCTGCTGCTTTACCCAGTCGTACACTTCTTTAGTGGCTTCGGCCCTGGAAAGATCAATCCCCAGTGCCTCACACTGAACGGGGAAACGGTTACGAATCTGGTCACGCAGCTCAGTAAGTTCATCACCGGGCAATGCTACCAATAAAATATGCATGCCACGGCTGGCACATTCTATCGCCAGCGCTTTTCCTATACCATTACTTGAGCCCGTAACTAATGTATAATACACGATTTCATGATTGATGAATGAACAAACTTTGCAACCTCAAAAAGTGATCCCGCGAGTGAACAATTACTTTTTTTCTCGGCTCTTGATCCAGGCCACGGTCTTCTCCAATCCTTCCTTTAGCGGAATGTAGGAATAGCCAAGCTCACGTTTGGCTTTATCGCAATTGAGTGACCAGTTGTACAAATACTTTTTAATCCACTTGGGTGTTAGTAAGGGGGGCTTACCGGTGAGTTTGGTACGCAACATCATGGCATTGCCGGCAATAAGCATGGCCCAGATGGGCAGGTTAATGAGCTTTAGTTTTTTGCCGGTGACTTCACCCAGCGTATCAAAGAATTCCTGGTAAGAAGCATTTACACCCGATAAAATATACCGCTCTCCGCTTCTGCCTTTTTGCATGGCAAGAATATGGCCGTTCACCACATCATCTATATAAACATAGCTGCCTGTTTTGGTGCCATCGCCGGGCATAATTTTCCATTTGCCCTGCATATATAGTTTGGTAAGCTTGGTTACCGCATTGCTTTCTGTTTCTATACCAGGGCCGTAAATGCGTGGCGGATTTACGATAACAATATGCATGTTATAATCGCGGCTGTATCGGCGGCACATATCTTCAGCCTCCGTTTTGGTATCTTCATATTCGTTGAGTATATCGCCAATACGGGCATCATCTTCCGCTACAGGTTTATTACCTGAAGGCCCTAATACGCCACCCGTAGAAGTAAAGACTACTTTCTGAACGCCTAATTTTCGCGCAGCATCCAGCACATTTTTAGTGGCCTCTACATTCAATGTATAATAAATGGAAGGGTCTTTTGCCCACACTCTTGCAAACGCCGCCAGGTGATATGCCTGTTCACAACCTTCTATGGCTTTCTCTACCGAACCGGCATCCGTTATATCCCCGTCGAACAAGATAATATTCGGATGTTTTAATAATGCAGCCTTATTGGCAGAACGTACCAGTGCATGAACCGTATTTCCTTCATTGGCCAATCTCAGGGCAAGATTGTTACCTATATAACCTGTCGCACCGGTGATAAATATCTTCATCCGTTATGTTTAGGCGCCGAATATCGGAAAGAAACAGTAATTCCTTGTATAATCATCTCCTAATATCTCCTAAAAATTTAAAAATTAGGAGATATTTAATTAGTTGTTCCTAATTTAGCGGAAAATAGGAGCAATTATGAGATTGCCGGAAAAGCCTCCATTTTTGAAAGCACAAGAACCATTTATTGGCCTTTCAAATGAAATTGAAAAAGCAGGAAAACTACAGGAACTTTTAGACACCAATGACAACAAATATCCTTTTTGGGAAACCTGGAAATACCTGGCAAGAGAATGGGGAATACCTGAAAAAAAAGTATGGGCAGTAGTTAAAGCAAGCAGGGCTGTGAACAGGCAAATAAAAATTACTTCTGATCCTGGTTTCAGCTTTAGCCTTGGCACTCCTTCCATCGTGCTACAATTCCTGCATGAGTTTGATCTTAATCTTGGTGGTTCGTTGCAGGGAGAGGGCATTATTCCCTCAGAAAACAGGGACCGCTATCTCATCAGTTCCCTTATGGAAGAAGCTATTGCTTCCAGTCAGTTGGAAGGCGCGGCTACCACCCGCAAAATGGCCAAAGAAATGTTGCAGGAAGACAGGAAACCGCGCAATGAATCAGAGCAAATGATCCTGAATAATTATGAAGGCATGAAATGGATTGTGGAGAACCGGCAGCTTCCATTTACACAGGCTAATATCAGGCAGCTTCATAGCATCATCACTAAAAATACGCTTTCACAAACCAGTGAAGAAGGTGCATATCGTACCGATAACCAGGTGAAAGTGGTAGATGTACAAACAGGTCATACGGTTTACACACCGCCATCCCACGAACGCCTGGAAGAATTGATGGAACAGTTTTGTAAATTCGCCAATGAAATAACACAACCTTCTTTTTTTATACATCCAATTTTAAAAGGCATTTTTCTTCATTTCCTGGTTGGCTATATCCATCCTTTCAGCGATGGTAACGGAAGAACAGCACGTACAATTTTCTATTGGTTCCTGTTAAAAAAAGGATATTGGCTGATAGAATATATGTCCGTATCAAGAATCATCCTGGCATCAAAAGCGCAATATGCCAGGGCCTACCTGCACACGGAAATGGATAATAATGACCTCACTTATTTTCTGATCTATCATCTCAAATGCATACAAACGGCCCTGGAAGATTTAAAGAAATATGTTCATCGTAAAACAACGGAGAAAAAAAGCATGCTGAAACTATTACGGCATACATCTTTTAACGACCGGCAGATAGCGGTATTGCAAGACATTACTCAGGATAACAATTTGTATTTCTCCGTTCAGCAAATCCAAAATCGTTTTGGAGTAAGTAATCAAACAGCGCGAAATGATTTAACAGATCTTGTTACAGCGGGTTTAATGGAGTTTAGAAAGAATGGTAAGCGGATTGATTTTTTCCCGGTGAAAGATTTTACGGCGCGGATAAGCAGGAACGAAAAATAAGGTTTTACACTGCCAGCACTATTCGATATCTGCCACAGTTTTATTCTCCAGTATGGCGAGGTTGGCATCCCGCACTTCACACATTACGCGGTGCAATCCGCAATAATTTTCGTCACAGTTTTTACATCGCTGGTAAAAATGAAGACTCACGCAGGGCAACAATGCAATAGGGCCATCAATCAGCCGCATTACTTCTGCCAGGTAAACTTTTGATGGTTCCTTGGCAAAAAAGTAGCCACCGCCTTTCCCCTTTTTACTTTCCAGGATACCGGATTTTTTAAGCTCCAGCAGGATATTTTCTAAAAATTTCAATGGGATTTTTTTCTTCCTGGATATTTCCGCAATCAGCACAGGGCCGTCTTCTTTTTTCTGTGCCAGGTACATCAACGCTTTAAAAGCGTATTGGGTCTTTTTAGAAAGCATGCCACAAAATTAAGCAGTAAATATGCAATATTTTTTCTGATTAACGTTTTAGAAATGATTAAGCCCTAATTTCAATTTTTAAAATGCTAATCCATGAAAAAACCAGCTAAACCTGTGTTGCTGCTCGTTATTTGCCTCCTCTGTTTTTCGGTTCAAAAGTTACAGGCGCAAAAACTGTTTTTCCTCTTCGGCCACGCACTTTATAATTCACCCGTGCAAAAGAATTTAAAGGATGGCTATAATTATGGACTCGGCGGAGAAGCCGGCTTTGGTATTGGGGCCGATAAGACTTTTTTCACCGGCACCATTGGTTACACCAAATTCAATTCAGTAAGCGGCAATGCAGCAGGCAACCTTACTTATGTGCCTGTTAAATTGGGTATCCGCCAATATGTTTTTGCCAAATTGTTGTTTGTAAATGCCAACGCAGGTATTGCCAATATAAATCCAAAAAACGGGGATGCACAATCCAGGTTTACTGCTGATGCAGGTGTGGGCGTAAAACTCGCCGGGCTTGATCTGGGTATTAATTACGATGGCTACGCGGCAAGCAATCCTTCCGGCTGGGCATCCTGGATTTCTTTTAAAGCAGGATTTCGCATAGGGCTTTAATTCAGGGGAAATCAGTATTTATCCACTTTTCTATCCAAATGTTAACAGCAGGTAAACGGCAACCTGTGCGGCTTTATATTTGCTTAAAAGCTGGTAAGGGAATGTTTGTTTCCCTAACATTAAACCGGCTTAATTTGTACGTTTACAAAATAAAATTTATTGTATGATAAAGTTGCAAGTTATTGGTAACCTCGGCAAAGATTGTGTGGTTAACAGTGTAAATGGTAAAAACGTAATCAATTTCAGTGTGGCGCATACAGAAAAATTCCGCGACGCACAAGGCAACCAGAAAGACAGGACCATTTGGGTAGAATGTGCTTACTGGACAGACAGAACAGCCATCGCTCCTTACCTTAAAAAAGGTACCCAGGTTTATGCCGAAGGACAGCCTGATATAAGAACTTATACTACACAGGATGGCCGCAATGGCGCTTCCTTAAGCCTTAGGGTAAGCAGTGTGCAGTTGCTGGGTTCCAGAAGTGAAGGTGACAATGGCGGATCGCAAGGTTATAACAGTGCGCCTGCTTATAACAACAGTAATAACTATAACAATGCGCAGCCTGTTGCAGCAGCACCGTCTGCCGGTGATTATGGTGATGCAGCCGATGATCTTCCATTCTAAAGCGAATGATTTTTTTCAGAAAGGCAATCCGAAAGGGTTGCCTTTTTTATTGCCGGTATTGTAATGGTACTCATCCCGAAATCGTTTGCGAAGAAAAAGCAGCCAGGCAAAGGTGTTTTTGCTGGAATATGTTTTACTCTTGCGCAATAAATTTCTCCTCATGAAGCTGAACGGACTTTTTGATCTGCAGGGCAAAACAGCATTGGTAACGGGTTGCAGTCGTGGTATTGGCCAGGCAATGGCGGTTGGTCTTGCAGAAGCAGGTGCTGATATCATCGGTGTTTCCAATAGTCTGAAGCCCGGTAGTGATACTGAAAAAGCTGTACTGGCAACAGGTCGGAAATTCTCACCGTACAGCGCAGATTTTGGCGACCGCAAAGCTGTTTATGCATTTATAGAACAGGTAAAAAAAGAGCATCCGCAGGTGGATATTCTTATTAATAATGCGGGCACCATTTTACGTGCACCCATTGCTCAACACAGTGATGAAGACTGGGATAAAGTCTTATCTATAAACCTGGATGCGCAATTCATTATTACCCGTGAATTTGGCAAAGACATGCTGGCCAGGGAAAGCGGGAAGATCGTTTTCACCTGTTCACTTTTATCTTTCCAGGGTGGTATTACCGTTCCGGGATATGCAGCCAGCAAGGGTGCGCTTTCCAGCCTGGTAAAAGCTTTTGCCAACGAATGGGCCGCAAAAGGTGTAAATGTAAATGGCATTGCGCCGGGTTATATTTCTACTGATAATACGGAAGCACTGCGTAACGACCCGGAAAGAAGCAAGAGCATCCTGGGACGCATACCCGCAGGCCGATGGGGAGAGCCGGATGATTTTAAAGGCCCCGTTGTTTTCTTATCTTCTGATGCCGCAGCCTATGTACATGGCACCCTATTACTGGTAGACGGCGGATGGATGGGAAGGTGATACGAGGTTTGAATGTTATAAGCTGAATGTTAAATTTTGAATTCTAAATGTTGAATGTTGCGGCATGGTTTTACTAGTACATTAGCTCATTTCCACATTTTCACATTCTTCACATTTCCACATTACCGGGTTCCCTGTTATCACAATCCCATCATCCTTATCATATTTTTTTGCAACTTGCAGCCCTGAAAAACAAATATGAAAGGATTTATTTTTTATAGGTTACTCACGATTCTGGTAAATATTGGCTGCACTATTTTAGGAATGTCTTTAGTAGTTGTATTGGCGCTGGTGTTTGCTAATCCAGGCATGGGTTTGAGCTTTTTTATTGCGCTTGGTGTTGTGCTTTATGCGTGGCATGCCAATCGTTTTTTACTAAAAGTACTTATCAGAAACGAAGCGACAACCAAAAAGCATAAAGACTGGCTGCAGGTGAATGCAATTGTTGCGCTGATCTTTGCACTGTTGTGTATTTCTGAAGCGGTCGTTATTATGCAAAATCCCAAAATGCTGGTGGACGCATTTAAGGAAATGCCCTATCAATATTCTCCTAAAATGTTCACCAATATGGCGATCGGTATTCTGTCATTCGGAGTGATCTTACTGGCTCATATTACCTGGACATACGTGCTGATAAGAAGATACAAGGATTATTTTATTGATGAGCAGTTTTAGTGCAAATTATTGGTAATTTCAGGCATGCAACTCTCCTTAAAAATTTACCACTGGGTATGTATCGTAATGTTTACCGGAATGCTCCTTTTGTTGGGTATTGTTGTTTATACAAATCTGAGTACTCCGTATATTGATGTAGCAAGTACTGTTCTTTCATTTTCAGTCTTTCTTATTTTTATCGTTAAATCACTTATTGGAATAATTTTTATAAAAAAGCTGAAGAAGGGTGGTACAGTAAAGCATGGGCAAAAGGTTTTCTTTTATTTCATTTTTATATTAGTTTGCCTGCTTACGCTTTTGTTGTCAATCGGGATTGCCTACACGTATTTCAGATCCAGAGACCCTTTTGAAGCAATTGCGTTTATTTTCTTTTTCCTCCTGCTGGCAGGAAGTGTTTACTGCCTTCTCTTTGATATTCCGCTGATCAAAAAAATCAACAGCAATAAAGAAATTGAATTTGATGTGGAACTGATTGGCTCTGGCTCATAATCAATTTTAACCCTGTCTTATCCTACGATCCACAATAGTATTGGCTTTTTACTTTTATCAATATAAGAAGATAAGGTTTTCAAAAATTTGTAAGATACCATGGGGCACCCACGGCTGTTACAGATATATAAAGGGAAAGCTGGTTCATCGGGTACACAATCGTAACCATGCAATACAACAAATCGCTCAAACGCTTTGTTATTGGTTTTATCAAGCCCATGCAATTGGTATGATTTACTAAAGCGCCCCGTATACTTTTTCCCGATCTTATATTTACCAAGGCTGCTGCAACTACTGTTGGGTATATTGGAAAAGGCAGGTGTTGCCGCAAACCAGGAATTGCCGCAACCATGCGCCACAAGGCCTTTGTGTAAAATGCGTCCTGTTTTTAGATTTACTACAGCAAACCTTGGTAGACCACTGTGTACGGACAGGTCTGCGATGAAAACAAATTCTTCATTATAGCGCTGCTTTTTCACGAATGAAGCGGCCAGTGGCAACAGGCTGTCAATACGTGCATCAAATGCTTCTATTCTTGCAGAAACCGGTGAATAAGCCGCCCATTTTTTTAGGCTGCCCGCAGAAGATTGATCAACGCAGGCAGCCATCGTTAAAATAAGGAGCAGGGCATAATATTTCATGAGGACGATCTTTAACTGTTCAAATGTTCAAAGTTTGTATACGTGTACTTTTAAAAGGTTTGGAAACTTATAAGATGTACTGCTCATCATATGTTTGTTTCACTTCTCACATTTCACCATTCACTTTTCACTTTTCAATTTTCACTTCCCTCATAATAACTCCCGTCTCTAAACAATATTTGATTAGTTTGCCGAAAAATTCCATAAAAATTTTACCTGTTTTATGCAACCACTGGCAGAAAGAATGAGACCACGAAGCCTGGATGAGCTGGTTGGCCAGGAACACCTTGCAGGCAAAGGCAGTATTTTACGCACGGCGATAGAGAGCGGGCATATTCCGTCTATGATCCTGTGGGGGCCGCCGGGTACGGGCAAAACCACCATCGCTAATATTATCGCCCATACACTAAATGTTCCGTATTACCAGTTAAGCGCCATCAGCAGCGGGGTGAAGGATGTGCGTGAAGTAATTGATGCTGCCAAACAGCAGCAGAATGCCGTGCTGTTTATAGATGAGATTCATCGTTTTAATAAAGGGCAGCAGGATGCATTGCTGGGTGCGGTGGAAAAAGGCGTGGTTACCCTGATAGGCGCAACTACAGAAAATCCTTCGTTTGAAGTGAACTCGGCCCTGCTTAGCCGCAGCCAGGTGTACGTGCTAAAGTCGTTAGATGAAACCGGGCTGGTTAAACTATTGCAGCAGGCTATTGAGAAAGACCAGGTTTTGCAACAACACAAGATCAACCTGAAAGAGACGGCTGCGTTGCTGAATATCTCCGGTGGAGATGCAAGAAAATTACTGAACCTGTTTGAACTCGTGATCCAGTCAGCGAAACCTGTAAAGGGGGAGATCACGATTACGGATGACTTTGTAATGTCCGTTGCACAAAAGAAGATCGCGCTATATGATAAGCAGGGTGAACAACATTATGATATTATATCGGCTTTTATCAAGAGCATGCGCGGCAGCGATCCTAACGCAGCAGTATACTGGCTGGCACGCATGATTGAAGGCGGTGAAGATGTTAAGTTTATCGCCCGGCGTATGCTGATTTTTGCAAGTGAAGACATCGGCAACGCCAATGCAAACGCCTTGTTGCTGGCCAATGCAACGTTTGATGCCGTAACTAAAATAGGTTACCCGGAAGCGCGGATCATCTTATCTCAATGTGCGGTTTACCTGGCCTCTTCTGTAAAAAGCAATGCTTCTTATGAAGCTGTTGGTAATGCGCTGGCGGCTGTAAAACAATATGGGGATTTACCGGTTCCGTTACATATACGCAATGCACCTACCGGGCTTATGAAAGACCTTGACTACGGCAAAGGCTATAAATACAGCCATTCTTTTGAAGGCAATTTCGCAGAACAGGAATACCTTCCTGAAAAGATTGCCGGTACAAAATTTTATGATCCGGGAAAAAATGCACGGGAAGAAGAGTTACGGAAGTTTTTAAAAGCATTATGGAAAGATAAGTATGGATACTGATGTAGTTATAGTTTACAACAGTTGAAGCCGGATTACCGGCTACCTTATCTTTTTATAATAAAAGTCTCATGACTTTCTATCGCCATATCGGTAATAATTACATCGGTCACGCTTGCATTACGCGGCCCTTTTTTGCACCATTCAATAAAGTTTGTTACTGCTTCATTACTGCCACCGGCTACGGCTTCAACATCTCCTTCCTTCGTATTTTTTATCCAGCCGGTAATGCCATATTCTTCCGCAATTTTTTTTGCCGAAACCCGGTAATAAACACCTTGTACTTTGCCTTTGATAAGTAAATGAACAGTTCTGTTATTTAATTGCATGATGCGTGTAAGCTACTCCATCAGTGAATGTGTTCCTAACAAAAGGGAAAATTTTACCCAGAACCTGCCTGGTATATCAACCAGGCTTAGCATTAAAAGTATGGCACAATCTTTTATTGATTACTGGTTGGGATGTTAAACCCGGAGATATGAAACCTTTATATCATTTTGTACTTATCTTATCATTGATACTCGTAGCCGGATGCAGTGCCATTGCGGGAATATTTAAAGCAGGTATGTGGACAGGCATCCTGATTGTAGTGGTGATCATTGGTGTGATCCTGTGGCTCATCTCCAGGTCGGGCAGCAAGGATTAGAATGGCCTGGCGCTGGACATAGTTAGCATATAACCGGTTTGTTTCACCGGAGACTGAAGAAGCCTGCTGATATAAATGATGAAATGCTTTTACAATTTGCTGCTTTAACACACAAATTGCACAACAAACAACGCTATAAAACTGTTAGCCGTTATCCTCCCCTTAAATTGCAAAAAACTGACCGCCTAAATATTTTACTATCGCCTTTATAAATCCTTACATTTACGGTTATTAATAAACCGGATTGTTTTTCCATGACTCCCAAAAAGTATACACTTTCCAGCCTGATTGTATGGGTTGCTGCGCTTGGCTATTTTGTTGACATTTTTGATCTGCTGCTGTTTGGTATGATACGTACCGCCAGTCTTAAAGATATTGGTATCACCGCCAAGGAAGATATTGAACGCATGGGCCTGATGCTGGATAACTGGCAGATGACCGGCATGCTGGTGGGCGGTATTTTCTGGGGAATACTGGGTGATAAAAAAGGCAGGTTGTCCGTTTTATTTGGCTCCATTCTTACTTACTCCATTGCCAATATAGGTAACGGTTTTGTACACGATGTTTCCATGTATGCAGTGCTTCGTTTTGCAGCGGGATTTGGCTTGGCCGGAGAACTTGGTGCAGGCGTTACCCTTGTAAATGAATTGCTGGATAAGGAAAAGCGTGGCCTTGGAACCGCCTTTGTTGCAGGCACCGGCATCCTTGGCGCTGTAGTAGGTGGTTTTGTGGTGAAGTGGGTAGGAGACTGGCGCACCTGTTACTTTATTGGCGGAGGTATGGGTGTTGCATTGTTGTTACTGCGTATTGGCATTATGGAATCGGGTATGTTTGAAGCGATCAAAAATACCAATGTAAAGAAGGGCAACCTGTGGATGATCTTAAAAAATAAACAACGCCGCGTTAAATACCTGGCAGTGATTTTTGTGGCAATTCCATTGTGGTATGTAGTGCAACTTTTTGCTAAATATTCTCCTGAACTGGCAGATGGTATGGGTTTGCATTTTGATGAAGCGGTACGCAAAACAGTGCCGGTAAATACCATCATGCTTACCTACTTTGGCTTAACACTTGGCGATTTTGCTTGCGGTATCCTTTCTCAAAAACTAAGAAGCCGCAAGAAAGCGATGTGGCTTTTTATCATCGCTTCTATCATCACCATTGCTATTTTCTTTTTAGTGGGTGCACAAAGTCCTGCTATTTTCTATACCGGTATTTGCGTGTTGGGTTTTATGGTGGGTTACTGGGCCGTATTTATGAGCGTGGCTGCAGAAAGCTTTGGCACCAACATACGCTCCACGGTTACCAATACCGCCCCAAATTTTGTACGCGGTTCTGTTGTACTGATTAACCTGTTTTACGAATTCTTTAAATACCAGCTTCACTTCAATTCAGTAAAGGCGAATATAGCGGTGGGTATTATGTCTTTTGCCGCTGCTATTTGGGCATTAACCAGGCTGGAAGAAACTTTTGGCAAAGACCTTGATTATATAGAAGCCTGATCTTTGCAACTGTTTTCTTATAATTCCTATTATGAAATTGCTCATCATCCGTTTTTCTTCTATCGGGGATATTGTACTTACCACGCCGGTGATGCGTTGTTTAAAACAACAGGTGGAAGAGGTAAGCCTGCATTTTCTTACCAAGGCAGGCTTTAAAGGTATTGTTGCAACCAACCCGTATATTGATAAAGTGCACCTGCTGGAAGATAACTGGGAGTCTATGATTACCGCATTGCAGCAGGAGCAGTTTGATTATATCATAGACCTTCACTACAACCTGCGCACGCTGCGTGTAAAGAAGGCGTTGAAGGTGAAAAGCTTTTCTTTTGATAAACTCAATATCCAGAAATGGCTGTTAACGGCGTTAAAGATCAACCGGCTGCCAAAGCTGCATATTGTAGACAGGTACCTGGCCACCACTCAATCTTTTAATATTGCTAATGATGGCCGCGGACTTGATTATTTTATACCCGAAAAAGATATTGTTCCCGCAACTGATTTACCTACCAGTCATCAGCACGGGTTTATTGGAATTGTCATTGGTGCGGCGCTGGCCACTAAAAAGTTGCCGCTGGAAAAGCTACAGCATTTGTGCAGCAGGATCAACCATCCGCTGGTATTAATGGGAGGACCGGAAGACAGGGCCGATGGCGATGCAATCGCAGCCATTGATCCAATTAAGATCTACAATGCCTGTGGAAAATTTAACCTGAATGAAAGCGCCGACCTGGTGCGTAAATCCAAATTGATCATCACACATGATACCGGCCTGATGCATATCGCGGCAGCATTTAAGAAACCGATTATTTCTATATGGGGCAATACGGTTCCTGAGTTTGGAATGGGGCCTTATTATGGCGATGCAGCAGTATCGCAGGCACTGTTTGAAGTAAAGCCACTCGCTTGTCGCCCATGTAGTAAGATCGGGTATAAGAAGTGCCCGCTCGGTCATTTTAAATGTATGAAGCTGCAGGATATTGATGGCATTGCCAGTCAGGCGGAAGCGATGCTGAAGTGAGTTTTATTACCTGTTGAAATCACTGGGCTATATCTTTCTTTTTTTCTGCGCACGCTTCGTTTTCTGCAGGCAACGCTATTCCCACGATTTCCCCGGGCAACCAAGTTTATCATTCATTACATTTGCTCACTCAATTATCAATCCATGAAATTACTAGAAGGAAAAGTTGCCATTGTTACCGGTGCTGCCCGCGGCATTGGCGCTGCGATTGCTTTAAAATTTGCAGAACACGGAGCCCACGTTGCATTTACGTATGTGAGTGATTCCAGTGCTGAAAAAGCCGCCGCTTTGGAAACACAGGTACAGGCATTGGGCGTTAAGGCCAAAGCCTATCAAAGCAACGCCGGTGATTTTGCACAATGCGAAAGCTTTGTCAACGAGGTAGTAAAAGAATTCGGCACCGTTGATATATGCGTAAACAATGCCGGCATCAGCAAAGACAACCTCTTACTGCGTATGTCTGCAGACCAGTGGGATGATGTGATGAACATTAACCTGAAGAGCGTGTTCAATATGACTAAACAGGTGATACGCCCCATGATGAAAGCCAAGAGCGGGAGCATTGTGAATATGAGTTCTATCATTGGTATCAGCGGCAATGCCGGCCAGTCAAGTTATGCGGCCAGCAAAGCAGGTATCATTGGTTTTACCAAGTCAGTCGCCAAAGAACTGGGCAGCCGTAATATTCGTTGCAATGCGATTGCACCGGGGTTTGTAGAAACAGATATGACGCATTACCTGAAAGAAGGTGCCGGTGCGGAAGAGTTTCTAAAGAAAATTCCGCTGGGCCGTTTTGGCAAGGCAGATGAAATTGCCGACACTACCGTGTTTCTTGCAAGCAACATGAGTTCTTATATCACCGGCCAGGTATTAAGCACCTGTGGCGGATTAAACATATAAAATATCGAACAAGGGAATAGAGAACAAAGAGCATTGAATGTTTTCCATTTCAACATTCTTTATTCCTTGTTCTTTATTCAATACTCCTTATCATAACAATGTTCAACACCAAGAATCTTTCGCCTATACAGTTATCGGCCTTAACGGCACTGTTCCTGTCTGTTCCCATCAGCCTTGCCTTTTATATTATTCATGCCAGGGTATGGATTGCCGCGACTGCATTTATGGTCATTTTTTTGGGAAGCTACCTGTTGATACGTTTTGTACTGGAATGGTTCATTTATCGCAAGATAAAACTCATTTACAAGTTCATTTATCAAACCAAGGCCAGTAAAAAGGAAGAGATGTATTATAAGTATATCCTCCCCAAAAAAAGTATTGATGAGGTAAGGGAAGATGTGGAAAAATGGGCTGAGCAACGCAAAGAGGAAATTGAGCTGTTACGTAATAACGAAGCTTACCGCAAAGAATTTTTACAGAACCTGGCGCATGAATTCAAGACGCCCATCTTTGCCATACAAGGATACGTTGATACCTTGTTGGGTGGCGCACTGGAAAACCCTACCGTGAACAAACGGTTCCTGGAAAATACTTCCCGCAACGTAGACCGCATGGTAAACCTGGTGAATGATCTTGATGAAATCGCAAGACTGGAAAGTGGTGAACAACCATTATACAAACAGAACTTTATTGCACAGGAACTCATCAGGGAAGTGGCAGAATCGCTCTCTATTAAACTGGAAGAACACAATACACGTTTTAGTATAAAGAAGGGGTGTGAGGCCCCGCCGATCAATGTATTTGCCGATAAGGAAAAGATCAGGCAGGTACTCATCAACCTTATTGAAAACGCAGCGAAGTATGGAAAGCGTAACGGCAATATCATCGCAAGTATTTATAAGACTGATGAGAAGCATGTACTCATAGAAATCAGCGATGATGGTATGGGTATTGCTGAAGAACATTTACCCCGCATCTTTGAACGGTTCTACCGTACAGACCGTGGCCGCAGCCGCGATGTAGGCGGTACCGGTCTTGGCCTTGCCATTTGCAAACACATTATAGAAGCACATCACCAAAGCATGCATGTACGCAGCAAGCTGGATGTAGGTACTACAATCGGTTTTACGCTGGATGCAAGAAGAGATTAGCATATGGCAATGGTGAATGGTGAATAGTGAATGGTGAATAGTGAATGGTCAATAGTGAAAGCTTTCACGTTTCACATCTCACGTTTTAGTTTTTCATTTTTGGTTTTTCCTTTTTCACTTTCACTTTTCTTTCCCCGCGGTATTTTCATCTTCCTGCCCTAATTTCATAGCCTACATTAAAACCGATCGCATGATAAAAACACTACTGCCGGTGTCTGCGGTATTATTGCTATGCAATATTGCCGGCGCCCAATCAAAAACAATTACCGGTTTCACAGAAAAATCTTCAGCAGACCAACTGGCTACAGAAGCAAAGTTTGACAAAAACCTGAGCGCAGAAAACATCGGCGCAGCCATTAAAACTTTCTCTGCCAAGCCGCATCACCTCAGTTCACCAGGCAGTAAAGAATATGCAGAACTTGCACTTAGTAAATTAAAAAGCTATGGGTTTGATGCAAAGATAGAAACCTATACCGTTCTTTTTCCAACACCTAAAACAAGAGTGCTGGAACTTACAGCTCCCACAACATATAAAGCCGTTTTAAAAGAACCTGCATTAAAAGAAGATGCTACCAGCGGTCAGGAAGGTCAGTTACCTACCTATAATGCCTGGAGTGCAGATGGCGATGTAAATGCAGAACTTGTGTTTGTGAATTATGGTTTGCCTTCAGATTATGAAACGCTGGCCAAACTGGGGATAGATGTAAAGGGGAAGATTGTTATTGCAAAATATGGCCGTAGCTGGCGGGGTATAAAACCCAAGGTTGCGCAGGAACATGGTGCGATAGGATGTATTATTTACAGCGATCCTAAAGATGATGGTTATACTGCCGGTGAGGTATATCCCAAAGGCGCTTTCAAAAACGAATATGGCGTGCAACGTGGTAGTGTGATGGATATGCCGGTATACCCTGGCGATCCTCTTACCCCGGGTGTTGGCGCTACCGAAAATGCCAAGCGCATCGTCAGCCATAACGAGGCTACTAACCTTTTAAAGATACCGGTGCTGCCGATCAGTTATCATGATGCCAAACCTTTACTGGAAGCACTGGCGGGAACTGTTGCTCCGGGTGACTGGCAGGGTTCGCTGCCCATCACTTATCATATCGGGCCGGGTACTGCAAAGGTTCATCTTAAACTTGAGTTTGACTGGAAAATGGTTCCCTGTTATGATGTGATTGGTATGATCAAAGGAGCGCAGTATCCAGATGAATGGGTAATACGTGGTAACCATCATGATGCCTGGGTAAACGGCGCAGGCGACCCCATCAGCGGACTCGCTGCAATGCTGGAAGAAGCGAAGTCGATTGGTGAGTTGGTAAAGAGCGGCTGGAAGCCTAAACGTACCCTGGTATATTGCGCGTGGGACGGTGAAGAACCTGCCCTGCTTGGTTCTACCGAATGGGCAGAAGATCATGGAGATGAACTTAAACAAAAAGCGGTGGTCTATATTAATTCTGATGGTAATGAAAGAGGCTTCCTGGGTGCAGGTGGCTCTCATGCGCTTACCACGATGATGGATGAAGTAGCAAAATCAGTAACAGACCCGCAAACCAAAGTAACTGTTTTTGAAAGATTAAAAGCATCCGATATTGCCGGCGCCGCACCAGGTAAAGCCAAAAAAGAAGCACTTGCAAAACATGGTCTTGAGCTGGATGCATTGGGCAGTGGTTCTGACTTTTCGCCTTTCTTCCAGCACCTTGGCGTTCCTTCCTTAAATCTTGGTTATGGTGGTGAAGGCAATGGCGGTGAGTATCATTCTATCTATGATTCGTATGATGATTACCGCCGCTTTAAAGACCCTTCGTTTGTATATGGTGTTGCGCTTGCGCAAACTGCCGGCCATGCTGCGCTGCGGATGGCCAATGCAGATGTATTGCCTTTTGATTACCGTACGTTGTATAAAACGGTTAGTGGCTATGTGACGGAATTACAATCTTTAATTGATAACCTGCGTGAAACAACTGCCGCGGAAAATGAAGCATTAAAGCAAAACGCTTATACACTCGCTGCCGATCCTACTCAAACATATATTGCCCCTCAGCCAAAAGAAGAAGTGCCCTATATCAGTTTTGCACCATTGCAAAATGCCCTGATCACCTTGCAGAAGAGTGCAGATTCATTGGCGGGTGTATGGACAAAAGCTATTCAATCCGGCAACAACATCGCCGCACTTAATAAAATGCTTTACCAGGCAGAGCAGCAGTTATTATTGCCAGATGGTTTGCCACGCAGGGGTTGGTATAAACACAGTCTTTATGCGCCCGGTTTTTATACCGGTTACGGCGTTAAGACCATGCCGGGCATAAGAGAAGCCATTGAACAACGTAATTATAAAGAAGCGCAGGAACAGTTGCAGTTAGATGCTGATGCTATCAACAGGTTTGCGGCCTATTTGTTGTCAGCCGCAAAGTAAATAAAGTGATAATAATGAACCCGGCTGAAGAACTGTGATGAGTTTTTGTTGCGTCGCATTTCGTTCATCGTTCCAGGCTTTGGGCATCTTTGGGTTGCGGGTGTAAGAGGTTTTTGTTTTGCAGCTTATACCCGTAATCCAATTTATATTCAACCCTATCTGGGTTGGCCAGCGTGATCAGCATTGTGCTTCATAAGCAAGCCGGTGCTAATATTATTCAAGTCCTTCGGACTTATACATTGGCATATATGATTCTACATTGTATGATAACAATTGCATTGATCACCACCCCTTGCCAGAAATACAAATACCTGTAGCCGCCGGAGAATTCCGTTGCATATCAGAGTGAAATCCAACTCTTGAAAAGATGATACGCAGGTCACTGAAAACAACTGCTGTTATTTTCAAACTATGTACACATGCTATTTTTATACATAAGGTCAACCATACTTAAGTATATCAACTTTAATACAGCGGTACTTGCTACACTTTAATCAACCATTTATAATCCCCATGTTCTGCCCTTCATCAATGCAGGTACTCCTTTGGAGAGCCAGGGTGCCGGTGCCGCGCCTTTCAGTAGCCAATCAAAAAACTCCTGTTCTCTTACCTGTATATCTTTCCTGTTTCTTCTTTCAACAAGGTTATGCGCCTCATTATTATAGTTGAGCAGCCACGCCGGTTTACCAAGACGGCGCATCGCGGTAAACATTTCAATACCCTGGTACCAGGGCACAGCGCCATCAGCATCATTACTCATAATCACCAGTGGTGTTTTCACTTTTGGTAAGTGGAACAAGGGTGAGTTTTCGATATATAATTGAGGCTTTTCCCAAATAGTGGCGCCAATACGGCTTTGCTGTTTTTCGTACTGCATCTGGCGGTTGTAGCCGCTTTCCCAGCGTATACCTCCGTAAGCACTGAACATATTTGCAACGGGTGCGCCTGCCCATGCTGCTTTATACAAACCCGTCTGTGTAATAAGAATGGCTGTTTGATAACCTCCCCAGCTCTGGCCCTGCAAACCGATTTTAGTGCTATCTACAAAGCCCTGTTTAATCAATGCTCTTGTACCGCTTACAATATAATCATACGCATTTTTACCGGGATGACCGGTGGTGTACCAGATATCAGGTACAAACACAATATAACCGCGGCTTACAAAGAAGGAAATATTTAAACGGGATGGTGTTGGGGCAGGCGCAACATAATTGTTAAGCGTAGTGTTATTGCGTTCATAGAAATAAACGATCATCGGGTATTTCTTCTTTGCATCAAAACCCTCTGGTTTATATAGCACACCTTCCGTTTCTTTACCAGTATAAGCTTTCCATTTAAACAAGGATGCAGTTCCCCAGGAATACTGCGATTGCTGCGGGTTAAGCTGGCTAAGCTTTACTGCATTTGAAGCTGAACTACCAGTATATAAATCGGGCGGGGAACTAAAGTTTTCCCTGGTATATACATAAACATTGGCATCGCGGGCCTTTAATAAATTACCGGAAGAAACATTCCTGCCGTCAGATAATAAAGAAAGAGAACTTCCCGGGGCAATGGAAGCATAATAGCTTTCTTTTGTTTTCTCATCAAAGGCTCTTACATAAAGTGGCTGATCGTTGCGGATAAACTTCTCTTCATCATCAATTGAAACATAACGGTAAGATGTTTTATTTTTTGTTGCAGCAGCAGGACCTATCAAGACAGATTTTTCCTTTGCCTCAGGATCAACCTTCCAGATATTATACCGGTCATAAATCAGCACATATCGATCATCCTGCATCCATTCCGCAATACCATACGGGTTAGGATCATCAGGTACATCATTTTCCTCATCATACAAAGGAGCTTTAATATCTGCTGCCACCTTTAAAAGTTTTCCGCTCGTACTGTTGTAAACGGTATAACTGCGCTTTTGATCATCATAATATAAAAGATACTTCCCGGTATAAGAAGGATACAAGCTTCCTTTCAGATTTTGCACGATCAGCTTTCGCTCACCTGTTTTGGTATTTACCGCATACGCATCACCCAGCGCATACCCCTGCCATTGGCGCGCCACGCGCCGACCAGAATCTGTTGCGGTATAAAAAACTTCACCATCACCTTCAAGGGTTTCATTCACCGTTTTAAAAGTCTCATCTTCCAGTTGCAGCAAACGTTGTTCATCAATTGCATATAATGCCGTATAGCTTCTTTTCAAATCACGGTCAAGATTTTTTAACTGTACCGTCATCAGGTCTTCATCCTTATAATTCCAAATGTCTACACTGGAACGCTCAAACGCCGGCAACGTAGTATCTTTCAGCGGAAGCACAGGCGCAGTACCAAAGAATAAACGTTTGCCTGAATTACTGAAATGCACCTCCGTATTCTCACTGATGCTCCAGTTGGCAGGGATGCCTTTACCATTACGCTGCACAATCATTCGCGCACTATCATTGCCTTTTTTATAATAGTACAACTTAAAGAATTTCTGCAATGCCTTACTGCTGCTGTCACGCTCTGCAACAAATGCCAGTTGTTGTCCGGCGGTATCCCAGGCAAAGCTTTTGGCATCATTAAAGTTGTAAAGAAGGGTATCTTTCTTCCTGCTAATTAAATCAACTACGATTACGGAAGCCTTAATGGAATCTTTCTTGTTGCCGCTGCTCTTCAATAACAATTGTGTACCATGTCTATCAAAAAAATAATCGCTGATATAAGGCAACGTATCTATTGTATTGGTGGCGAGGTTACGAAGCAGTAGCAGTGTACCATCCTCCTTTTTATCATCGCCCGGCTTATCATTATCTGCATCTGAAAAAGCAATGTCTTTTGGCGGAGAAAGCTTTACTGAGTTGCTGTCTTTATGGGTTGAATCAGTCACCGGCTTTTCATATTGCCAGGCCAGCCAACCGGCAGATTTTTCAGGGAATTTGTATGACTTTACCCGCCGAAACTTTTCCAGTTGCGCAGCAGCAACAGTAAAGATGGCCAGCGTATCTTTTGGCAGGTCATCGGCCTTTTTCTTTTTTATTTTTGCATCACGGGTTTGCTTATAAGCGGGTTTAATTTTAAAAGCTACCCATTTATTATCCTCACTAATCCTGGCACTGTAACCACGCGGCACCTTTATCAACTTCTTTCCGTCTGTTTGTTGTATTACCAGCATTGCGTCACCTTCCTGCGGTGTAACTGTATACACCACAAACTTGCCATCATTGCTGATATACTTTTCACCAATACTCTGCCAGCCATCATACACAGAATGATCCAGCGGTTTCTTTTGAGCGATTGAAAACACAGAAATCAGCAACGCGACGAGTGTAGTATATTTTTTCATGCCGGGAAAGTTATTTGCCGAAGATAAGGCAGGATGGCAAAAGGCTTTTCTGCATTCGGGTGACGGGCTGCTTTTTTCAGCCAACAAATGCGTAAGTTTATCCTTAATAAACACCAACATATGAAACACATCTTCGGTTTACTTCTTGCATTAACTGCAGGCAATGGTTACGTGCAGGCGCAACATTCGTTCAACAAATTATGGCAAACAGATTCCGTGCTGGCCATACCTGAATCTGCACTTCTTGACAAAAGCAATCACCTTTTGTATGTTTCTCTTATTGACGGGCAGGCCAATGAAAAAGATGGAAAAGGCGGTATTGCCAAAGTAGGCACGGATGGAAAGATCATTCAACTGGATTGGATAACCGGGTTAAATGCACCCAAAGGTTCAGGCATTTATAAGGGGTTACTTTATGTGGCCGATGCGGATGAAGTAGTAGTTATCGATATAAACAAAGCAACAGTATTAAAGAAGATACCGGTTGCCGGCGCAGTTTTCCTTAATGATGTTACCATTGATAAGAACGGAACGGTGTATGTATCAGATTCAAGGGCCAACAGGATTTATATGCTTCAGAATGATCAGCCTTCCATCTTCCTGGAAAACACAAAGAATGTAAACGGATTGCTGGCCGTGGGCGATGATCTTTACTACCTGGCTTACGGGGAATTATACAAAACGGATGCTTCCAAACAATCAATAAAAATTGCTGGTGGTATGGAAGTAAGTACCGATGGTCTTCAGCAAATTGATGACCACGCTTTTTTAGTGAGCAGTTGGATTGGTTCAGTTTATTATGTTACCACAGATGGCAAAACCGAACTTTTGCTGGATACCAAAGGAGAGAAGATAAACACTGCAGATCTTAGTTTTGATGCAGAGAACAAGATCGCTTACATCCCCACTTTCTTAAAAAAATCTGTGATGGCTTACCAGTTAAAATAATACCGGTGATGATATTATTAAACAAATATGCCCCGCATTTCTGCAGGGCATATTTGTTTAATAACAGGCGTAAATATTATTGTAATCCTTTTTGAACCTTACTGTGCTTTTTACTATAACCAAAATAGATACCCAACCCTATAATCATCCATACCAGTGCGCTTGTTAATGTTGTTCCCCAAAGACTCAGGATCATTGCAGAACAAACGATCATTCCAAGTATAGGCACCAACGGAACCAACGGAGTTTTAAACGGACGGTGTAAACCCGGATCTGATTTGCGCAGGATAAGAACGCCCAGGCAAACCAGCACAAACGCAAGCAATGTTCCGATAGAAGTAAGATCGCCGGCAACACTACCAGGTACAAAAGCAGCAAACAATCCAACAAACACGAAAAGGATCATGTTGCTTTTATAAGGTGTTCTGAATTTTGGATGCAGGGTGCTGAAAACCTTGGGCAACAAACCATCTGTACTCATGGTGTAAAATACGCGGCTTTGCCCCATCAGCATTACCAGTATTACAGATGAGAACCCGGCAAGAATAGCTATCGTTACCAAAGTTCCTAACCAGCCGTATCCATGCATATAGGTTTCAATTGCATAAGCAACAGAAGCTTCTTTTCCTTCTTTTACAAAGTCCCTGAACGGAGCAACACCTGTAAGCACATAAGAGAAAAGAATATAAAGAAGCGTACATACCACCAACGAACCAAGAATACCAACCGGCATATCCTTTTTAGGATTCTTAGCTTCCTGTGCTGCTGTAGATACCGCATCAAAACCAATAAAGGCAAAGAATACTATTGCGGCGCCTTTAAGTACACCACCCCAGCCATGATTAAAGAACGGCAGGTATGAGTATTCAGAACCATCTGGCAATAAAGCCGGTTTTGCATCTGCCGGAATAAGGTAAGGTGCATGATTTTCAGGCTTAATAAACTGCCAGCCAACTGCAATAAATACCAGTACAATGGCAACCTTAATAAATACAATGATCGCATTTACAATGGCAGATTCCTGCGTTCCTTTTATTAACAGCAAAGTGAGTAATACAAGGATAATTAACGCAGGTGCATTGATAATGCCGGTATGCAAAACATTATTGGCATCAAGCGCCGATTCAAACGGCGAATGGCACCATTCAAATGGAATGCTTCCTCCCAACAGCTTGTTTAAAAACTCACTCCAGGCAATGGAAACGGTTGCAGCACCCAATGCATATTCAAGAATCAGCGCCCAGCCTATAATCCAGGCAACAAGTTCTCCCATGGTAGCATAAGCATACGTATATGCACTGCCGGCAATTGGAATAATAGATGCAAATTCTGCATAGCATAAACCTGCAAATGCGCAACCAATAGCAGCCACTATAAATGACAGGGTAACGGCAGAGCCAGCATGTCCACCTGCTGCTGCTGCGGTACGTACAAACAAACCGGCGCCAATAATAGCGCCAATACCCAAAGCCACAAGGCTTCCGGCTCCAAGTGTTCGTTTTAATCCTTTTTCAGACTCACTTGCCTGCGATAGCAAAGAGGTCAGGGATTTTTTTACAAATAAACTCATACAACTAAAGGGAGGTTAAGTTTTAAGTTTTGATAATATTTAGTCAATGGTCGGCACAAAATAATGATTTATTCATTCCGGCGAAATCTTTTATTTACACAGGTTTTTTAGGGGTAAGGGATATGCCTTATATTGCAAAAATTAATACAGGCATTTCATGAAAAATTCCGGCAGACTTACCCTTTATATTATAGCGGCAATGGTATTGGGCATGGTGGTGGGTTTTATTATTCACGAAAACGCCACTCCCGCTTTTATTACCGGTTTTGCCCCTAAAATAAAACTGCTGGGTACCATTTTTATACGGCTGGTTCAAATGATCATCGCGCCACTGGTTTTTTCTACACTGGTCGTGGGCATCGCTAAACTGGGCGATCTTAAAACCGTGGGCCGCGTGGGTGGAAAAGCCATGCTCTGGTTTATCAGCGCTTCCTTAATGTCATTGTTGCTGGGCATGCTGCTGGTAAATGAACTGCAACCCGGAAAATATATTAACCTCTCCCAGGCAGATACCAGTGGCTTAAAAGACCTGATGGGCAAAACACAGGAGTTTTCCCTGGCACATTTCGTAGAGCATATCATCCCCAAGAGTCTCTTTGAAGCCATGGCCAATAACGAGGTATTGCAACTGGTGGTCTTTTCAGTATTCTTTGGGGTAGCTACAGCCGCTTTGGGTGATTACGCAAAACCGCTGACCAAAGCGCTGGATGTAGTGTCTCATGTTATATTAAAGATGGTTGGCTATATCATGAATATTGCACCGCTTGGCGTTTTTGGTGCGTTGTGCGCAGTGGTAGCAGATAAAGGCCTCGGCATTTTTAAGTTCTATATTATCTATTACGTTTATTTCTTGTTGGGCATCGCTCTGCTGTGGGCCATCTTGTGTGGCGCAGGCTTTCTGTTCCTCAAAAAAAGAATGCCCGCATTATTAAAACGCATCGGCAACCCGCTGCTGATAGCGCTTACCACTACCAGCAGCGAAGCAGTTTTTCCAAAACTTACTGAAGAACTGGAAAGGTTTGGCTGCCAGAGCAAAATCGTTTCTTTTATCCTTCCGCTTGGTTACTCTTTTAACCTGGATGGCAGTATGATGTACATGACGTTTGCAAGTCTTGCCATTGCACAGGCTTACCAGATTCACCTTGACCTTGGTACACAACTGGCAATGTTGCTGGTGTTGATGTTAACCAGTAAAGGAATTGCGGGTGTTCCCCGTGCATCGCTGGTGGTGGTGCTGGCCACCTGCAGCATGTTTAATATACCGCCGGAAGGTGTTGCGCTTATATTACCCATCGATCACTTTTGCGATATGTTCAGAAGCATGACCAATGTATTGGGCAATGCACTCGCTACCGGCGTGGTAAGTAAATGGGAAGGTGCATTGGGCGAAGAAGAAGCCATCGCAGCGTAATTTTTTTGAGCCAGGCAATAGTACTGTTATTAAGCATTGTTGCGTCGCACACTTGTACGCTTTGTACTTCTCGCAACATTAAGCGTTACGGTAAAAACATCCCGATATCCGAATGATAACAGGAAGCGTTAAAACAACCAATCCTGTCTAAACAATAGCTTAATATTGCTGAAATACCTTAATTGACAAACAAATTCCTAAATTGCCGCCACTAACGGCTTTAAAAAGCGAAGACTACTTATTTATGGAAAAAGGGTTTATACAACAATTTATTGAGTGGATCATTCATAACGGCGGACTCTATGTATTACTATTGGTCATCTTTGCAGAGACCGGTCTTCTGCTCGGTTTCTTTTTCCCTGGTGACAGCCTTCTTTTTGCCGCAGGTATTTACACAGATGAACTGGCCAATGAATTCTTTGGCATCCATTACAGTGTGATTATCATTTTGGTGATTATCGCTTCTATATTGGGTAATATGGCAGGCTACTGGTTTGGTAACAAAACCGGCCCGCTGTTATACCAGCGCAAAGACACCTGGCTCTTTAAGAAAAAACACCTGATGCGTGCCCATGATTTTTATGAGCAATATGGCAAGGGGACCATCTTCCTGGCGAAATTCCTGCCGATCATCCGCACTTTTGCACCCATTGTTGCCGGCATTGTAAAAATGGATCGCAAGACCTTTTACTTTTATAATATTATAGGTAGTATATGCTGGGTAAGTTCTATGATGCTCGGTGGTCATTTTTTACAAAAATGGGTAGAAAACAAATATGGCTACAGCCTTAAAGATCATATTGAAGCCATCACCATTATCATCATCCTTATTACCACCTTGCCGGTAATTTACAAACTGGTATTCGGCAAGAAAAAGCCCGCGCCTGTTGATAAGGAAGTAGAGATTAAGAATTAATTCAATCAATTCATAAGCGAAAGTTGTTTCATTAAAGGAACAACTTTTTTTGTGCCAAGCGACACCCTGGTTGTTGTATAGCACGGTTTCACTATTGACCATTCACCATTCACTCCCTAATTCTCCTGCTTGCTCAGCATTCCTTCCTTTATCTTTTTCCATACGCTGTCAAAGCTGCGTTGTTCTTCTTTTTTCCAGCGTTTCATCTGCTCCATCATTTTTTCACGGCGTTCCTGTTCTGCCTGCTCAAAGAAGAGTTTGATAAAAGAGGCATCCTGGTCATAGGCAGTCTGGTTGTACAGCTCTTTAAGGGCTAATTCCTTATCATAATTGTTTTCGGCCATGGTTTTTTCCATCTTCTCCCGCAGCCTCAGGCGTTCGTCATATGTGCCAATAGGTAACAATGATTTTGCAATCACCGGCATCAGTTCAATCAGCATTAATAATATCACCAGCAAATAATACCTGATTTCCACGGCACTGTTGTTTTGCACAAGATGCTGCAGTGCTTCTATGCGGGTAAGGAAACCATCATTCAACAGTTGCTCAAAGGCTTGTTGTTCTTTTTGCTTGGCGGTTGCAATAGTGGCTAGTGTGCTATCAATAGTGGCAAGTTGTGGCTGTGTTTGCAACTGCAGTTGTTTATATTGCTCATCCAGTTTAAGGTATTCGTTTTGTTTAGCGCGGGCAATATCTTTCAGGCCCACTTTACCTGTACCTCCACTACCGTCTGTTTCTGCAATAAACCCATCTCTCGCGGCGGCTACTTCTTTATACTTATTGTCTGCCTGTTGTTGCAACTGTGCTTTCTGTTGCAGAAGGCTGTTTTTTTGACTGGCATATAATGAGTCAAGCTGCAGCGCTTTCTGTCGTTTTTTTTGTTCATTGTCCAGTGAGATCTGAAGATGTACTTCTTTATCAAAGAGATATAAAAGCGCAGGTTGGGCCATAAAAAAACCAATAGTGCAGGCCAGCAATCCACGAAAAACCAGTGGCCCCAATTTGTTCTTATTGGAAGAGGTGATGCCTTTAATAAGTGCGCGGTCTATACAAAGAATGATAAAGCCCATAAACAAGCCAAGCAGTACCGCCAACAAGGTAGAATGGCTTACGGTGATAAAGAAAAAAGTCCAGGCAAGTGTGGCAAAAAGCCAGGTACACAGTACAGACATACCGGTGATGGCATAACGGTTACGGTCAATTACACAGTCTTCCAGTAATTCGGGTTCTGCGGCTGATAACCACCACAGAAATTTTGTAAATGAGGATGCCTCATACGTTCCCCTTTGGGCAAGTGATTGCATTGCTTCGGCCATAATGGTAAAGTTGAAAATTGAAACGGGTGAAGGTTAAAGTTGGGAACTGTAATAAGTTGGTATAGTAAAGGAACGGTTTATTACAGGATTTGGTATTTTATTTCGCGGAAGATTTATGGCTTTGGGATTTCTTTTGCAAAAGAAATGATTCGGATGATGACGGTGCCCTGCTGATTATATTGAAGAACGATGCAGTGAGTGACACAACAGTAGCCCAATAGCAGCAATGCCGTTAAGTTCAAAAAGAACATCTGCCAGTACCTATAACAAAAAATTGCCAATGGCGAAAGCATTTCCCTTCACCATTGACAATTCACTATTCAGTTTTGACTATTTGCCAAATTTGATTTTACCTTTTGGAAAGATGGCGCTATCACCCAGCATTTCCTCGATACGGATCAACTGGTTGTATTTTGCCATACGGTCTGTACGGGAAGCAGAGCCGGTTTTAATCTGGCCGCAATTCAATGCCACAGCAAGATCTGCGATTGTGGTATCTTCTGTTTCACCGCTTCTGTGGCTCATGATGGTGGTATAACCATTGGTTTGCGCTAACTGAACCGCGTTGATGGTCTCCGTAACGGTACCAATCTGGTTTACTTTGATCAGGATGCTGTTGGCTGTTTTGCTGTCGATACCGCGTTTCAGGATTTTGGTGTTGGTTACAAAAAGATCGTCACCCACCAACTGAACTTTGGAACCGATGGCATCTGTTAATTTTTTCCAGCCATCCCAGTCTTCTTCGGCCATACCGTCTTCAATAGAAATGATCGGGTATTTGTTCACCCACTCCGTCCAGTAAGCTACCATTTCATCGCTGCTGATTTCTTTGCCGGAGCTCTTATAGAATTTGTATTTACCATCTTTAAACATTTCGCTGCTGGCTGCATCCAGCGCAATCGCAACCTGGTCGCCTACTTTATAACCGGCAGACTCAATGGCCTGTAATACAGTTTCAATAGCTTCTTCGTTGCTTTGAATATCCGGTGCAAAACCACCTTCATCACCCACGTTGGTGCTGTAACCTTTCTTTTTTAATACGGTCTTTAACTGGTGGAAGATCTCTACGCCCCAGCGAAGGCCTTCGCTAAAAGTTTCAGCGCCTACGGGAACAATCATATATTCCTGGTAGTCGATTTTATTGTCTGCGTGAACACCACCATTCAGGATGTTCATCAACGGAATTGGTAAAACCGTTGCATTTACGCCACCCAGGTAACGGTACAGCGGAAGTTTTGCTTCCAGCGCAGCCGCTTTTGCTACCGCCATAGAAACAGCCAGAGTTGCATTGGCGCCCAGCTTGCTTTTGTTTTCGGTACCATCCAGGTCAATCAGTTTCTGGTCAATACCAGGCTGGTCGTTAATAGGATAACCAATTAACTGGTCAGCTATAATTTCATTTACATTGTCAACTGCTTTTAAAACACCTTTACCCAGGTATTTGGATTTATCGCCATCACGTAATTCAACCGCTTCATGTATACCGGTACTTGCGCCACTGGGTACGGCTGCGCGGCCCAGGTGGCCGTCTTCTGAAATAACGTCTACTTCTACGGTGGGGTTTCCACGGCTGTCAAGAATTTGTCTTGCACGAACGTCGGCAATGTAGCTCATGATTAGTTGTTGTTTATTGATAAAAATATGTTGTAACCGGCGGAGTATCTTTTGGCATCGCCTGTTGTTGCCAATTTGCTGCTTTGCCACACAAATTGCTTACTTCTGCGTTTGGAACCATGCGCAACAACCGGGCTTCGTCAAAAGCATTTCTGCGCTGCAAAGAAACAATTTCTGCCGAAGATAAAAGCGATTCTTTCTTTATGGAATAAAAATTTGTGTACTAACGAAGATTAGCTTTTTAACAGATGGCACAGTTGAAAAAAATATCGCCATATGGCTTGTTATAATTCACTGCATAGACACAATAGAAAAATAGGCTGAAGGGAAAAAGGATATTTGCAAGAATACATTAATTAATTGCGATATTTCTTATGTGCCTATGATTCTATGTGTTAAAAACTCATGGAAAGGCCTTTACTCTATCAACTTCAGAAACTCATCTTCACTAATAATTTTTACCGTATTCAGCTTCTTGGCTTTGTCCAGTTTACTGCCTGCATCTTCACCTACTACCAGGTAGTTGAGTTTACTGCTTACGCCACTTACCAGTTTGCCGCCATGTTTTTCTACCAGCTCTCCGGCCGCATCACGTTTTAGTTTTACAAGTGTGCCGGTGAACAGGAACGTTTGTCCCTGCAAGGTATCAGTGCCGGTTTTTGCCTTTTTTATATTCGCAAACTGGAGACCCAGTTCCTGTAGTTCTTTTAGCATGTGCAGGTTCTGTTCGTTGCTGAAAAAGCGATAAACACTTTGCGCCACCTTTATGCCAATATCTTCCAGTTGCTGCAGGTCTTCTTCGGTCATTTTGGTGAGGTCCATCATATTCTCCACCGCATTGGCAAGTGTTTTTGCAGTGGTTTCGCCTACAAAACGAATACCCAGTGCATATACCAATCTATACAACGGCTGTTGCCTGCTGGCATCAATTGCGCTGCGGAGATTGTCGATCGATTTCTTGCCAAAACCTTCCAGTTTGCCAATCGCATCAAAGTCCAGCTTGTACACGCCCGGCACATCTTTCAGCAGATCCAGTTCATAAAACTTGCGCACATTGGCTTCACCAAAACTTTTAATATCCATCGCATCTTTACTCACAAAATGTATAATGCGTTCCACCGCCTGTGCCGGGCATTCAATATTAATACAGCGCCAAACGGCTTCGGTTTCTTCTTTAAACAATTCACTTTTACAAACCGGGCACTGCTTTGGGTAAATGATATCCTGCTCTTCACCGGTGCGTACATCGGGCAATGATTTTACAATCTGCGGGATCACATCACCGGCTCTTTCAATCAACACAGTGTCACCAATTTTAAGGTCTTTCTCTTTAATATATTCCTCGTTATGTATAGAGATGCTGCCCACGGTTACACCGCCCAGGAATACAGGCTCCAGCTTGGCCACAGGTGTTACCGCTCCTGTGCGTCCAACCTGGAATTCCACCGCTTTTAATTTGGTGGTTGCCTGTCTTGCTTTGAATTTAAAGGCGATGGCCCATCGTGGATGATGCGTGGTCATACCCATTTTATCCTGCAGCTCAAAATCATTTACTTTCACCACCATACCATCAATTTCATAAGGCAGTGTATCCCGCATTACTTCAAAATCCTGTACATGTTTAATTACCTCTGCAATTCCCTTTACCACCATTTTCTCTTTCTGTGGCGAGCGGAAACCACATTGCCACAACATTTCCAGTGAACCGCCATGGGTATGCAGAAATTTGCTTTCCGGTATATCATCATTGGGTTGACCGTCTGAAGAAAAAGTAAACCCATCGATGGTAGTATAGTAGCTGATGTGGTAAAGAAATGCGTCCAGGTTTCTCTTGCCCACCTGTTTCGGGTCTTTCTGGCGCAGGCTTCCGCTGGCCGCATTGCGCGGATTGGCAAGTGGTGGCAAGCCCTGTTCAGCCAAGCCTTCATTATATTTTTTAAACGCTTCTTTGGTCATGATAATTTCACCCCTTATTTCTACCTGCTGTACGCCAAACCTGGAGAAGGGTGCAGATAAAGGAATCGACCTGATCTGTTTAATATTTTGCGTAATATCTTCCCCTTCTACGCCATTGCCACGGGTAGCGCCGCGAACCAGTACATCATTCTCATAAATGAGGGAAATACTTGCGCCATCAAACTTTGGTTCTATACAATATTCTATTACTTCCAGCCCGGTAAGCTCCCTGGCTTTGCGGTCAAAATCTGTCAGGTCTTCTGCATCATAACTGTTATCAAGACTTAACATCGGCACCAGGTGTTGCACCGTGGGGAAGCTTTGATTAAGCGTACTTCCTACTCTTTGTGTTGGTGAATCCGGCGTTACCAGTAATGGATTGGTGGCTTCAATTTTTTGAAGCTGCTTATATAGTTTATCATACTCTGCATCTGAAACCAGCGGATCGTTTAACACATAGTAACGGTATTCATGAAAGCGCAATACATTCCGCAGGGATTGTATTTCACTTTCGGCAATCTCGTTGCTGTCAAGCAATACTCGTGTCTGGTGTTGAAGCTCTTTTGTATTGGCCGCGCTATACATAAAAAATCACAGTTATGTTGGGTATTATAAGAAGCTAAGATAGGGAGATTATGATACCGGTGATTGAATACCACTGATGCTATTGATGAAAATGATGGGAGTGATTTTATAGCTGTTATTCTTTTAATATGGGGATAAATATTACAAACGCCTTGCAGTCGCAAGGACAGATGGTGATAACCCAGGTCGTTCGTGTACTGTTTCTAACTTGTGGAAATATATGTAATGAATTTTATCACTATCGCCGGAGGCGATAAAATAAAACTGCGTGGCGAAGACGCCACGCAGAGCGAGATATTAAACAGTTTAATGACTAAACCGGGCTTTAATAACTTTTGTCAAAGCCAATATCCATTTCCATTTTTTATCCCTCAATAGCCCTGTTCAAAAATTTAATGAGCGGGTGCAGTGCATCAAATGCATCGGTAATTTTTTTTACCAGGCCTTTATCTGTAAGATCTGCATCACTTATTTTTTGCATGGCCAGGAAACTCTTCAGTTTAATAAATTCTATCGCAGGATTGCTGTCTTCATATCCTTTGGGAGGTCTTGTAAGTTTTGCGTCTTCGCCTTCATATAAAGGGCCATAGATAGCCGTAAACTTTTTGTTGCTGATGATCTTTTTAAACTCATCAAAACAATAATCAATCTCCTGTCTTACTTTTTTCAACTCTTCGGGCATCGGCATCCAAAGCCCGCCGCCTACAAAACTTTCGCCCGGTTCCAGATGAAAATAGTAGCCGGCAAAAACACTCTTCTTGCCACCACGGTTAATACTGGCACCCATGTTGGTTTTATAAGGCGATTTATCCTTGCTGAACCTTACATCCCGGTTGATACGGAACATACAATCCTTTGGCGTGAGTGATGCAATCTCTTCATCTTTCGCACCATGTTTTGCAATGATGCTACTGATAAGGCCCGCAAAATCTTCCTTTACGGCATCGTATGTTTTACGATTTGCATCAAACCATTCTTTATGATTATTCTTCTTTAATTCTTTCAGAAATTTTATCGTGCTTGTTTGTAGCATAACTATATAAGTAAAAACTATAAAATAATGTTTTGCAACAATTCACTTTTTTGAGGATGATCTGTATTAAAATGCAACCCACGGCTCTCCTTCCTGAACTGTGCACCTTTCACAATAAGATAACCAACAGTAATAATATTTCTTAGCTCGCACAATTGCGGAGAAACTTTTGTTGCCTGGTATAAGGCTTCGGTTTCTTCATGCAATAAATCCAAACGCTTGGATGCACGTTGCAAACGAATATCATTTCTTACAATGCCTACATAATCACTCATGATCTGCTGCAGTTCTTTCTGACTTTGTGTAATAAGGATCATCTCTTTGGGATCGCTTGTGCCACGTGCATTCCAGTCAGGAACCTGTTCTTTTTGTTTCAGAAATTCATTCTCGCCTTGCGCTGGTTGTTCACTGTTTTTTACAATATCCAGGAAAGCCCTGTGCGCAAATACCATTGCTTCCAATAAGCTATTGCTTGCAAGGCGGTTAGCGCCATGCAAACCTGTGCTGGCGCATTCTCCGCAGGCATACAAACCAATGATAGATGTTCTTGCCCATTCATCTGTTTTAATTCCTCCACAGCTATAATGTGCAGCAGGTGCAACAGGAATAAACTGTTTCATCACATCAATACCAATACTCAGGCACTTCTCATATATGTTGGGAAAATGGTTGATGAATTTTTCTTTATCCATATGCCGGCAATCGAGAAACACATGTTCTGTACCGGTACGTTTCATTTCACTATCAATGGCGCGGGCAACAATATCACGTGGTGCAAGGTCTTTACGCTCATCGTATTTCTCCATAAAGGCTTCTCCGTCTTTGTTGCGAAGAATACCGCCATCGCCACGAACGGCTTCCGTAATAAGAAAAGAGGGAGAAACGCCTGGCTCATATAAAGCGGTAGGGTGAAACTGGATAAACTCCATGTTCTCAATTTTTCCCTTCGCCCTATATACCATTGAAACACCGTCACCGGTAGCGATCTTCGGGTTAGTAGTAGTGCGATATGCCTGGCCGCAACCGCCTGTTGCCAGCAGGGTAATATTAGCAAGTATCTTCTCAATCTTATTGCTTTTGAGGTTGAGCACATATACGCCAAAGCAGGTAATGTCCTGCGTGGATTTGGTAACAAGATATCCAAGATGATGTTGTGTGATCAGGTCTACCACATAACAATGGCTGATGAGTTCTATATTCTTAAACTGTGAAAGTTCTTCCAGCAAAGCACGCTCCATTTCTTTGCCGGTAACATCTTTGTGATGCAAAATGCGGTGTTCACTATGACCACCTTCACGGCCAAGCGCATATTCGCCACTCGCATCTTTATCAAACTGCGCACCGTATTCAATGATTTCCTTAATGCGTTCAGGTCCTTCCTTCACCACAATTTCTACAATATGCCTGTTGCATAAACCATCGCCCGCAATAAGTGTGTCTTCTATATGTTTTTCAAAGCTGTCATTTGCCTCATCCCAAACGCCGGCCACGCCGCCCTGTGCATACTTGGTATTGGTTTCGTCTTCCTGCGTTTTGGTGATAAGTGTAATCTTCTTATCAGGAAAATGTTTGGCTGTTTTTAAAGCGTAAGTCAATCCGGCAATGCCCGAGCCTATTACCAAAAAATCTGTCTGCATAGAATCTGTTATTGTTAGTAATGCTGTCAATAAAAACAATCCACAGCAACAGAATGTTTACATCAACACGTCTTACAGGATATGCTGATATTGATTTTCTCTTGCCGGGCTGACTAAAGTAGCACAAACTAACAAAAGATTATGCAAAGAATAATGTAAGGCGGATCAACTGCAGGCAGCATATAGCCAGGAAAATATTTGTAAAGACAGGAACGCTTTACTGAAATTGGCGGATAAATATTAATGATAAAGTTTATCTGAAATCATTCCATTACCGAAACATAATTCTTAATACATCGTAAAAACTTCAACAATCTCTCACCTTATTTTTTATCAATAATCAAAGGCATGAGACACCATTCACAATTCATATCTTCCCTCCCTATCTCCCAAACATCCTGTCCAGGTAATCTTCCTTAAATTCAATATAAGTCGGGCTTCCGGTAGGCGTTACGTTAGAAGTATTGCAGGTAAACAGTTCTTCCACCAGCCGGTGCATTTCCTGTTGCTGTAAAGGCTGGCCTGCTTTAATCGCCTGCTGGCGTGAAAGACAGCGTACCAGTTTTTCACGTTTACTGAATTTTACATCGCTGCTAAAATGCTTGAACTGCTCAATGAGTAACTCTATGGAGTGTTTTTCGTTACCCACGGGAATATCTGCAGGTGTACCTTGTATTACAAAACTGTCTTTGCCAAAAGGTTCCACTTCATAACCCAGTGCCTGCAGCTCGGGCAATAGTTCCGTTAACAGTACAGCATCAGGAGTGGGCAATGATAAGGTTGTCGGGAACAGACTTTTCTGTGTGGCCATCTTTCTGCCATGGGCGGCAATGCTGAATTTTTCATACAGGATGCGCTCATGTGCCAGTTGCTGATGCACTAACAGAAAACCATTATCCGTAGGTGCTATAATATACGTGTTGTGCAACTGCAAAAGGATGGCATCGGGTTGCAATCTCCTGCCCTGTGCTTCCAACTGACCGTATAAAGAAGCCGTTGCTTTTTCAAGTGCTACTTCTTTTTGCTCAACCGCAGGTACAGATAATTCCGTTTCTGTTTTAGAGGTAGTAAAAAAGTCTTTCCAGTGCCTCAATTCACTTTTCTCGTCGGGGTCAATTTTGTGCGCCTGGTGCCTTTGTGTAAATGTTTTAAAGAGTTGTGATCCTGTAACCGTTTCTTTCTGATTGTCAGTAAAAGGCTTGTTTATAGATTCCAGTTGCTGTATTTCAGGGTTAAGCGTAAAGTCAAGCGAAGGTGCAATACTAAACTGGGCCAATGCGTGCTTTACCGCGGCCTGTACAAATGCATAGATAATTTTTTCATCCTCAAACTTGATTTCCTGTTTGGTAGGATGTACGTTAATATCTACCTGTGCCGGATCAAGATCGATATATAAAACATACAACGGGAAACTGTCTTTGCTGATAAGGTCCTGAAAAGCGCTCATTACCGCATGGTTCAAATAGGCGCTCCGGATGTATCGGTTGTTCACAAAGAAATACTGCTCACCACGTGTTTTGCGGGCCGCATCGGGTTTACCTACAAAACCATAGATGTTCATATAGTCTGTATCTTCTTTCACCTGCACCAGCCTGGCAGAATACTGGCTGCCCAGTATCTGCAATACACGTTGTTTCAGGTTGCCCGCTTCCAGGTGAAACACTTCCTGTCCGTTGCTGGTTAATGAAAAAAAGAGTTGCGGAAAAGCCATGCTTACATGAATAAACTCATCCACGATATGCCTCATTTCGGCAGCATTACTTTTTAAAAAGTTGCGACGTGCCGGCACATTAAAGAACAGGTTCTTCATGCAGATATTAGTGCCAACCGGGCAGGCACAGGGTTCCTGCTTTTTTACCGCGCTGTTCTCTATTTCAATGAAGGTTCCAAGCTCACCGCCAGCCCTCCTGGTTTTTACTTCTACCTGCGCAACCGCGGCAACGGAGGCCAGCGCCTCACCACGAAACCCCATGGTGCGTATATGAAACAGGTCTTCAATATCTTTAATCTTACTGGTGGCATGTCTTTCAAAACTCATCCGCGCATCGGTTTCGCTCATGCCTTTGCCATTGTCAATCACCTGTATCAGGCTTTTGCCGGCATCATTTACAATCAGTTTTATTTCTGTTGCACCTGCATCCACCGCATTTTCCAGCAACTCCTTTACCGCGCTGGCGGGGCGTTGTATCACTTCTCCCGCTGCTATCTGGTTGGCCAGGTTGTCTGGTAATAATTGAATAATATCCGCCACGTTATCCCTTGTTTATAGTTTGAAGGAATTTTTATGACCCCGGCTGAAGTACTACTATCCTGCTTCACTTGCGTCGCACACTTGTACGTTTATCACATAAGTCGGCGTTGTGCGTCAGTCTTCTAACCGGTCAATTCCCAAAAGTTGAAACCGTAAAAATAACATGATTTTCCTTGTAATAAAAACATCGGGGCTGCTATGCGTGGCGTCCTCGCCGCGCATTACTATTCTATCGCCTCCGGCGATCAAAACAAATAAAGGCGTCACCGGTTATCTTTGCGTTTATATATGAAGCCTGTAATAAAAATTGAATATTGTCCAAAATGCGGTTGGTTATTGCGTGCGGCATATATGGCGCAGGAACTGCTTACCACTTTTGTAGAGGAACTGCAGGGTGTAACACTGGCGCCCAGTGAAGTTACCGGCAGGTATAGTATTTATATCAACAACGAAAAAGTATTTGACCGTAAAGAAGCCGGCCATTTCCCGGAAATAAAAGAATTAAAACAGTTGATACGGGATAAAGTGGCCCCTGAAAAAAGCCTGGGCCATTCTGATAAGAAATAATTAAGCTGCCAGAGAGGAATTATCTTTTTTAATAAAGCTTCTCAATTCATCGGCAAGAAATCCCTTGAGGCTGAGATCTTCATCTAATAACGGCCAATGAACACCTACGCCATTACCTATAAATTCATACTGTTGCAAGCTATGCAGATTTGCATTGGCGAGGCTTTTGTGTGCTGATATTTTTTGACGAAGAACCGCTTTTGTATTCAGGATAATCAACATCACATCCAATTCGGGATGAAAGTCGATAGCCTCAATACGAACGCTTTCTTCATGTATTAATTTTTCTATGGTATCAATGCTATTCACTAATCAGGTAAGTTTCGAAACACAGATATTATCCGTCAGTTATACCAATTCCCCCTTCAAAAACTTTTTCCAGTCTTCCAGCATCTTGCCTTTTAATACGCGGGGAAATTTATGCTGGCCGCCTACTTTACCTTTTGCCTTCATAAACTCCATAAACTGGTCTTCACTCAGCACATCAAGAAAAACTTCTTTCAAAGCACTTCTACGTTCTACTGCATAATCATCGTTCAGTTCTTTCAGCTTTTCATCAATCTTTACCCTCAATTGTTCCGCATTAATATGATCATCACAGGCAACATACCAATGATGGGCGAAAAAGTTGCCATATGGCACACCCGCAACCGTAAATTCAGGAATGCAGATGTTCAGTTCTTCACCGGCAAGCTTTACGGCCTTATTCATGTTCTCCACGCTCAGGTGTTCGCCCACCAGGCTTAGAAAATGTTTGGTACGCCCGGTAATTACGATCTCATTTCTTTCTTTATCCACAAAGCGAACAGTATCACCAATCAGGTAACGCCATGCACCGGCACTGGTGCTTATCAGTATGGCATAATCCCTGCCTTCCTCTACCTCATGAATCATCAATGCTTCCGGCTTTTCAACAATATCGCCGTTGGCATCAAAATTTTTATCGTTAAACGGTACAAACTCAAAAAAGATATGATCATTGGTCACCAGCCGCATACCCTTGGCATGTTGCCTGTCCTGGTATGCAAGAAAGCCCTCACTGGCAAGGTATGTTTCTATATATGTGATCGGTTTGCCCAACAGCTTTTCAAATCCTTTTTTGTACGGCTCAAAGCTTACACCGCCGTGCACAAAAAAGGCAAGATTGGGCCACATGTCGTGAATGTTATTCAGCTTATATTTTTCCACGATCATCTCCATACACATCTGTATCCATGCGGGCACACCTACCAGAAAGCCAATATCCCACTCCGGGGCCTTTTCTACAATTTCCTGCAACTTTTTATTCCAGTCTTTTTCCTTGGCTATTTTTCTTCCCGGTTTGTAAAAAGGTTGAAACCAGAACGGTTGTTTTTTTGCAGTAATACCGCTAAGGTCACCGGCATAGTAACCCATTTCTTTTTGAAGCTCGGTACTTCCACCCAGCATCAGCCAACCTTTACCAATTGCCTTAACGGGAACATCTGTATAGGTGCGCAGGCTGAGTAACTGTTTTACCATTACCACGCGGTTACCACGCAAAAGATCGCTTGTAATTGGAATATATTTACTTGCTGCTTCGCTGGTGCCACTGCTTAGTGCGTAGTATTTTATTTTGCCGGGCCAGCAAATGTCTGGGCTACCTTCGAGTGTTTTCTTCCACCACTCGTTATATATCTTATTGTAGTTATGGACAGGCACCAGCAATTGGAATTTTTTTCCAATATGTCTGTCCATAAGTATTTCATCAAAATGATACTGCTGCCCAAACCCTGTAAACCTTGCCTTGCGGACTAGTTTCTTTAACACTTTTAACTGCTGTCTGCGTACGCTGTTTTGCGGCAAACGCAATGTTCTAAGTATAGAGTTGGGTAGTTTTATATCAAATATTGCCATATAACAGCAACGATTATTTAATTACGAAGCTAGGTAATTGCAGCAAAACTACCTATTGTTCGTGATGAGTGTTTACGTAAGTTGGAACAATATACCAGTTGCCCTGTCTTTCTTTATGGCCGCTGCCAACCATACTTCCCGACGCTTTTCCAAACCACTTAACGTTGTGCAAAGATAATTGTTGCAGCAGCTCAACCGTTGTTTTATATGTTAACAATCCAAGGCAGAAAATTACCGCTTGCTCGTTGCAGATTAACTGTTCAGGTGCTTTTTGCTGAATGATAAGATGCGGGTAAGCTTGTAGTAAAACCGATGCTGCATAAGCGGTGTCTTCCCTGCTTCCGGCCAGTATTACCTGTGAAGAAGTTTTTGCAGGTGCCGCTTTGCGAAACGGGGCTGCAAGTGCTGATAATATAGCTCTTGACCAGATAGCCATTTTTAAAGAAAGCGTAAGTAATCTTCCCTTGCCATGATAGTGTTTTTTTACAAACAGCAACATCGCTTCGTAAAACATTTTTACATAAGCTGTGCTGGCCTTGCTGCTGCTTTCACCTTTAAAATGAATGATGCAGCTTTCTGCGAAATAATAGTTTTTATAACCTGCTTTTTGTATACGATAGCTCAGGTCAATATCTTCCGCATACATAAAAAAATCCTCATCAAAACCCTGTAATGTTAGCAGTAGTTCACGCCTGCATAGGAAGAAGGCGCCGCATAACACATCTACCTCATAGTTTTGCTTTTCATTCAAATTTCCCAATGCATACCTGTTGAACACGGGTGATGCTGGAAACAATCCGGCGAGGCCTGTGAGCTTATAAAACGAAGCCATAGGAGTAGGCAATGAACGTTTACTTTCGGGTAAAAAGTAACCACTGCCATCCAGCATGCGAATGCCCACAGCGCCGGCATTTTTTTTTGTGGAAATAAAATCAAGCGTCTTATGCAGGCAATCTTCCGGAAGTATTGTGTCAGGGTTAAGAAACAGGATATATTCCCCCGAAGCCTTTTGCAACCCAAGATTATTCGCTTTGCCAAAGCCAAGGTTTTGCGGACTGGCAATAAATTGTACGGATGGAAATTTTGATGTAAGGTATTCAAGACTATCATCAGTGGAAGCATTATCCACCACCAGTATTTCGCACGCCAGGTTTTCCGTTGCCCTCATCACTGAACAGAGACATTGTTCAAGAAAATACTTTACGTTATAACTGACGATGATGATAGATAGCTTCACAAAAAAGTAATTACACGAATTAAACAGATTTTTCCCAATAATTGTTAAAAACAGGTAACCCGGTCGTTGAGTGCCCGGTATATTTCTGTTATTAAAACAGTAATGCCTGTAACAGCAGCGCTTAAACCTGTAAATTGTATTCATATTTTTTACCTGTTAACTAACATCTATGAAAGTAAAACCATTGGGAACTCAAGGTCTCACTGCCTCAGCGCTTGGGCTTGGCTGTATGGGTATGAGCGAATTTTATGGTGAGGCAAACGATATTGAATCCATTGCTACTATTCACCGCGCTTTTGAGCTTGGCATTAATTTCCTTGATACCTCAGATATTTATGGCCCGTTTAAAAATGAAGTGCTTGTTGGCAAAGCAATCAAAGGGCATCGCGATAACGTTACGCTTGCCACAAAGTTTGGCATTCTAAGAGATGCAAATGATCCACAGGTGAGGGGTTTTAATGCAACACCGGCATACGTAAAACAGGCTTGTGAGGCAAGCCTGAAAAGGCTGGATACAGAGGTGATTGATCTATATTACCTGCATCGCAAAGACCCAAATACGCCTATTGAAGATACGGTGGGCGCCATGGCCGAGCTTGTAAAGGAAGGTAAAGTAAAAGCGCTTGGTTTGTCTGAAGTATCGCCGGAAACATTACGCAAAGCGCATGCAGTTTATCCTGTCTCTGCATTGCAAACAGAATATTCTTTGTGGAGCCGCGAGCCGGAAGATGAGTTACTGGCCACTTGCAAAGAATTAGGGATCGCCTTTGTGGCATATAGTCCGCTGGGCAGGGGCTTTCTTACCGGGCAAATTAAACGGTTTGAAGATTTTGAAGAAAATGATTACCGCCGTTTTTCCCCTCGGTTCCAGGGAGAAAATTTTCAGAAGAACCTTGACCTGGTTTACAGGCTGGAAACCATGGCCGAAAAAAAGAATTGCACAGTCTCTCAACTTGCTTTGGCATGGGTATTGAAACAAGGGGAGCATATTTTTCCTATACCCGGTACCAAACGCATTAAATACCTGGAAGAAAATGCAGGGGCATTACAGGTTGATTTCACTAAAGAAGAGTTGGATGAAATTGAAGAAATCGCCCCCAAAGGTGTGGCGGCAGGATTAAGATATCCTGAGAGAATGATGGGCGCTGTTAACCAGTAAGGAGAGAAGCGGGTAAAGGAACATCTGTTATATCATTTAAATGAGTCATTCACTATGGAGCAACAAACGATAGAGGTGCGCAACCTTACCATTCAGGATTATCAGCAGTTGAAAGAAAGCATGATTCGTGCTTATGCAAGTATGGGTGGATCCTACTGGCACGAAAAAGCGATCGAGTACCTTATTAATAAATTTCCGCAGGGGCAGATCTGTGTAACGCTGAATGAAAAAGTGGTGGGCTGCGCATTGTCTATCATGGTGAATTATGCAAGGTTTGGCGATAATCATAATTACAAGGAAATCACCGGTGGGTATAGTTTTGATACGCATGATCCTACCGGCGACACGCTCTATGGAATTGAAGTGTTTATCCATCCTGAATCACGCGGATTAAGATTGGCCAGGCGTCTTTATGATGCAAGAAAACTCCTGTGCGAAAGCTTGAACCTACGTGCCATTTATGCGGGTGGAAGAATACCCAATTATAAAGAGTATGCAGATCAGATTTCTCCCAAAGAATATATTGAAAAAGTAAAGCGCCGTGAGATCTATGACCCTACGCTAAGCTTCCAGATTGCTAATGATTTCCAGGTAAAGAAAGTCATTCGCAATTACCTGCCAGAAGACCGGGAGAGTAAAGGTTATGCAACCTTGCTGGTTTGGTACAATGTGTTTTATGAACCTCAGAAGAATTTTATACAGGCCAAAAAAGATTTCTGTCGTATTGGTTTAATTCAATGGCAGATGCGGCCTTATAATAAACTATCGGATTTGATTGAACATGTAGAATATTTTGTGGATGCAGTAAGTGATTACAACAGCGATTTTGTATTGTTGCCCGAGTTATTCAACGCGCCGTTAATGGGTGCGTTTAACCATTTGCCCGGTCATGAAGCGATCAAGGAGCTGGCACAATTTACACAGCCAATTGTAGAGGAACTCTCCAAAATGGCTTTATCTTATAATGTGAATATTATAGGTGGAAGTATGCCCGAAATGGAAGATGGCAATCTATATAACACTTCTTACTTTTTGCACCGCAATGGCAAGATCGATTTTTATAGAAAGATACATCCTACCCCATCAGAAGAATATGAATGGGGTATGAAGGGAGGTGATAAGATACAGGTGTTTGAAACAGATATGGGCAAGGTAGGTGTGCTGATTTGTTATGATGTGGAGTTCCCTGAACTGGGCCGCATCCTGGCAGATCAGGGCATGCAGATTTTGTTTGTGCCTTTTCTTACAGATACGCAAAATGCCTATAACCGCGTAAGGTTTTGTTCGCAGGCAAGGGCTATAGAAAATGAATGTTATGTTGCTATTGCAGGCAATGTGGGCAATCTTCCAAAGGTGCATAATATGGATCTGCAGTTTGCGCAGTCCGGTGTTTTTACACCCAGCGATTTTGCCTTTCCTATCAATGGTATAAAAGCAGAGGCCAGTCCCAATACAGAAACAGTCATCGTAAGTGATATCGATTTATCTTTATTGGTAGAGCTGCACGAATACGGCAGCGTAACCAATATGAAAGACCGCCGTAAAGACTTGTATGAAGTGCGTTTGATTGAATAGGTCTTCATCATATATTCACCCAAAACTAAATAACCCATTACCATGCTTATGATGAACAGGATTGCCTTCTATTGCTTTGCTATATTATTGGCTGCATGTAACCCGGGTAAGCCAAAGGAAGTGAAGAAAGACGCTGTGGTTGCCGAGACTGTACAACAGGATATCATTACCATGCCCGAAGTAGAAGGCGTGTATAAGGATACGCTGCCCTGTGCAGATTGTGCCGGCATTCTTGTAACCATACAACTTGGTGGTGACAGCACCTATCTTTCCGAGCAACAGTATCTTGGTAAAAAGAAAGACGATGTTTTTTATACGCTGGGAAGATGGAGTTTAAAGGATAGTATTATTACATTGGGTGATGTTAATGATGCATCAGATAAGTACAAGGCTTCTCTCAATTCCATTACGATGCTGGATAAAAGCGGGCATGAAATCGCTGACACGAAACACAACTATACCTTTGCCCGTATCGCCAATAAAAACTTTAAAACCAAAGGCAATATACCGGTGGAAGGCATGTTTGTTTACTACGCCGATACCCATTTGTTTACCCTTTGCGCTTCCGGTAAAACATATCCTGCAGCGCTGGTAAAAGAAACTGTTGCGATGGAACGCGACTATACCAGCTTAAAAAAAGCGGATAAAGAACCTATGTTAGCGCATGTGGAAGGCATTTTTGAAATGCGTAAAAGCATGGATGGCGATAAGGACGAAGTGACTTTCGTGATTAAAAAATTCATCAAATTTTTGCCGGGCGAAAAATGCAAGCAATAGATTTCTCAGTCATCACTGTTTTAAAACTTTATTGAAAATCTCTCTTGCTTGAACCAAAGATCAAATCGATAGAGAACGCATGACCATCCAGGTTGGTTCCGCCGCTGTTACAATAGTTCATCATGTTATACCTTGTTTGTAAGCCGATATAAAAAGAGCCGGTGCAGTAATAGTTAATGCGCAGGCCAGAATTTACATTCAGCGATGAAACGGTAAGCGGTTTTAAATAATAAGTGTTATTAAAGTTGTTCGGGGTGGGGGCTATGTCAAAACCATCGTATCCTGCGCCTGCCATCCAGCCGATTTCAACCCTTGGTTTTGCTACAAAATAGTAAGTATAATCCAACCCGATATAACCTCCTAAAAAGTAATTACGTTTATACAACGAATCACTGCGCTTCACGTAATAGGGATTGGCCGTATTAATAAACCTGAATAACAAGGTGAGATCAATTTCATGATGTATTTTCTTGCCACCGATTTGAAAACCCAGTTGCGGATGTACACCGAATGAAGCAAGGTTTTTAGTGGGAAACCACGTGCCTGCAATAAAGCCGACATTGCTCCTGGCCATGCGACGTTGCATGAGGAAGTCTGCCTTTATCAAACCGTTCAATTCAGTATAAGTGTCTTTATGCTGTTTGATTTCTTTATCGGGTTGCTGAATCTCACCGGAGAAAACCTTGCAGATAAATTTTTCATTGGTGTCCAACTGCTCGTTTTCCAGTAAGAGTTTGGCCCAGGTAGAGCTAAACCGGTAATAGCTGGTAAGATCTTCAGATATGCCGCTGTGCCGGTTGCAGAGATCAAGCATAGCGGCATACCGCTTTAGCAGGTCTATATCGCTGCTGTCAAGATATTGCGGCATCGCAAATTTTCTTTCAGAAATGGACAGTAGTATTTCTGTGTATCTTATCTCCGGCATATTATGGCAGCTCTTCTTCCAAACATTAACGGCAACATGCATGGAATCATAATTCTTTTCGCGATACATTTCCGGTAAGATGGTTGCTGCATTCTCCAGCATATCAAAACAGGTAGGTCTTGCTTTATTCATACGCTCCTCTACAGATTGGGCTGTAGCGGAATAAGCAATCACATGAAAGAGCAGCAGAAGAGTTAGTGGCCCGGGCTTCATCATACAATAGTAAAAATCTGTGCACTAAGATTCTGTTAATTCATTTGTGCAGGATAAATTTTGGGAAATTTTTTCAGAAACGGATAACCGGCAAAAGATAAAAGAGAAGAAGTCGCACCCGCTACTGTTGGCTTGTTTTGGAAAGTAACTCCACATATTTCTCTACATAGGTTTGTTTCTGCTTCAACCGGTATTGCATTACAAACCTTGGATGCGGTAATGCCTGTATTTCCTTAAACCAGCCGTGTTTGCTGTTTAGTTGTTGCAGGTATTTATAGTTTTCACCTTCGCCGATACAAAAACACAGATCCTGCTCCAGCCCCCAGGAAAGCTGGCGGTTAATACAATCTACTGCAAATGGCTCCACCCTTTGCTTAAGTAATTTGTCATCGTAATAATTGAGGTTCTTGCCATCTTTTACAAAACCTAACGGGCTGATGGAAGAAATATAAAATGAGCCGTAAAAAAGCGCTGCACCACCAAAAGCTTCAATCACATCATATACAAAAACAGAAGAGAGTTCCTGTCGCTGCTCAAAATCATTCAGGATACCACATTTGTTTGCAAGCCTGATAGGATCGGTAAAAGGGATGCCCGTAACACCGCCCCCAAAACGTCCAGGATTGATGCCGAGAAGAAGATGCCTGGGCCGTTCGTCATGGTAAAACTTTTCATAGAACCTGGTACATGCCATTTGTATATCGGGCGATTGATGTACATCCAGCACGCCTACGGCTCTGGGTAATTTGAATGGAAGCTGAAGGTTAAAAAGAAAGTCAAGAATATGTTTGGAAAAGGTTGGCATGTAAATATAAAATGGGATAAGCTTATTGATGCAATACAACCGCATAAATATCGCAAATATTAGCCGCCCATCCATTCTTTAAATGCGCCCACGTTTTCGTTGCTGATGATCACTTCTTCTTCCACAGGTGGCGCCAGCTCGATCAACAATTTTCCTTTGCCATACAATTTCATTTTCTTCACTGCATTAATGTTGGTGATGTATTTCCTGTTCACCCTAAAAAACTGGGCAGGCTCCAATTCCTTTTCTATATCGGCAAGGGATTTATCAAGTATAAATTTCTGCCCCGTCTTATCCACCATGCATACCAGTTTATGAGTGGCATAACAATAAGCGATGTCTTCTGCTTTTATAGCAATCAGGTCGGCGCCTCTTTTTACCAGGTAACGTTTTTTATAACGGCCTTCCGGTTGCTGATGATACTGCTGCAGTTGTTTAAAGTTTACGGCAAAGTGTTGCTTCAGCGTATCATATTTGTTAAGTGCCGTTTCAAGCTTGTCCTGCTTTACCGGTTTCAACAGGTAATCAATACTGTTAAATTCAAAAGCCTCCTGCCAGTAATCATCATAAGCAGTGGTAAAAATTACCGGGCAGGTAATTCGGTATTTGTCAAATATTTTAAAGGAAAGACCATCCGTTAATTCAATATCCATAAAAATAAGGTCAGGCAGCGGATGGTTGTTAAACCATGAAGAAGCGGCCGCAATGCTTCCCAGCACGGCATTTACCGTAATGGTTTCATCTGCCTGCGACAAAGCTTTTTGCAGTTTTTCAGCAGCAGGCTTTTCATCTTCAATGATAATTACATTCATAAGTAGTTTGTTCATTCAAATGCTAGTACGATAAAACAGGCTGTATTTGTTGGCTATGCCATCCTTAATATCGGTAAATGCACGGTAAAAAATTTGTCTGACTGTGCAATGGTCATCTGTTTGCCGGTAATTAACTTATATCGTTCGCCCAGGTTCTGCAATCCTATTCTGGAAGAGGGTCTGCGCAAGGTTTTCTTTCTCAGCTCGTTCCTTACTTCCAGCATTTCATGGCGCATATCAATATTAATAAATAAGGGTATCTCTTCGCAGAATTCATTGTGTTTAATGGCGTTCTCCATCAGTATTTGCAAAGAAATGGGAGGAATAAGATACTCGTCCAGTGCTTTTTCATCAACCGTTACTTTTAGTTGTACGGCTTGGTCAAAGCGTATATTGTGAAGGGAGAAGTAATCGTATAAAAAATTCATTTCTTCACGTAGCAACACCAGGTCACGGGCCTTGTTCTGCAATATGTAACGATATACATCTGCTAAGGATTCATTAAACTGTCTTGCCCGTTTGGGATCATCTTCAATAAGGTAGGAAAGTGTGTTTAATGAATTGAAAATAAAATGCGGGTCAATCTGGTTTTTCAGTGCTTCCAGCTCTGCTTCGGCCTTTGCCCTTTCCAGTTGTTCTTTTTTTATTTTCTCACTTTCCGCTTCTTTTACCAGGAACACCGTTTCATAAACATGCACAATAAAAAGCACGCATACCATAATGATGAGCGTGTTTAAAAAAACTTTGTCATTATCAACGTTTCCGTTGGCAAACAAATGATACCAGCCAACCAGCAGCAACACGCTTACAGGTACCGTATAAAAAGGAATTACCAGCAACAGCGCCAATATCTTTTTAACAGGCTTATTAAACCAATCAAAGTAGGAGCGGAGCGTAAACAAAAGGAAACGATTGCCTTCCCATATTACCAATGCTATACCAATCGTATACAGGTAACTCAGCTTTGTTTTCCAAAGACCAAAAGATGCATTGTCAATCATGCGCGTGGCAAGCGGTATGGCAATACCAAAAAAAGGAATAAGGATCACCCTGAAACCAATATCATTCAGTTTGTCCCTGGCGGTTTGCCTGGTCGGCTGTATGTTAATGTTGGTCTGCATTTCTTCCTGTTTTAATCTGGGATGCTTGTAACTGTAAAGGTTACAAATTAGTTTAGAAGTCAATCAATTTTTTCAATCCTTAAATTAGTCAGCATGCCCCACATTAATTGGTTGGCCGTTTTGGTAGCCGGCGTATCAGCATTTGTAGTGGGAGGCGTATGGTATTCTCCCGGCCTCTTTGGCAAAGCATGGATGCACGATGCAAGCCTTAGCGAAGAAGCCATACGTAAAGGTAACAAAGGGAAAATTTTTGGATTCACGGCCATCTTCTCGTTGCTAATGGCAGCTAACCTGGCCATGTACCTGGCCGGTGCAGAAACCAACTTTTCTTCCGGTACGTTATACGGATTTCTTACCGGCATCTGGACCTTCTGCGCCATTGCGATACACAGTTTGTTCGAGCTTAAGAACTGGCGTATCATATTTATTAATGGCGGGTATAGCATTGTGGCGTTAACGTTAATGGGTGCTATTATTGGTTTGTGGAGATAGGACGATTTTTTTGTTGCCCGCAGTTGTTTTCCATGGCATCCCCGTTGTGTCACTCACTTGTACTGTAGTGCATGGTGGTGCAGGGCTTCGTAGAAACAATAGCAGTCTGTATAAATCATCCATCCTAATGAGATGTAATCTATAGCTTATTTGCCGGAATGCTATATGTGGGGTTTAGGTATAGCCGAATGAACTCTATGATCTTTCACAGATTTAAATATAAATTTTATGACATTTAAAAATGCCATCAGTTGGTTTGAGATACCAACAGTTGATCTTGACCGTGCCCAACAATTTTATGAAGCCATTTTTGGCATACAACTTATCCCGATGGAGATGCCCAATTTCCAGATGCGGATGTTTCCCATTGAAGATCCAATGGAAGGAATTGGGGGTGCCCTGGTAAAAACAGAAGGTTTCTACCAGTCATCTGCAACGGATGGAGTACTTATTTACCTGAACGCCAATCCCGATGTACAACTCGTACTTGATAAAGTGGAAGCGGCCGGCGGAAAAATAGTGGTACCCAAAACAGAAATCTCTCCTGAATACGGTTTTATGGGAGTGTTTATAGATACCGAAGGTAACAGGGTTGGTCTTCACAGCATCCCGCAATCTTCCTGATATTTCTTCACCAAATAATAGACAATGTCTTCTGAATATAACTGGCGCATTTTTACCAAGCGTATCAATATTAAGTCTCCTGTGCAAGCTGTTTACCAAGCATGGACAACCCGCTCTGCACTGGAAAAATGGTTTCTCCGTCTTGCTGAATTTCAAAAGCCTTCCGGCGAATTATTAAACAATGAAACCGCCATACAGGAAGACGATACTTATAAGTGGCTGTGGCATGGTTATGGCGATGACACCGCAGAGCATGGCGAAATTTTAGCTGCGAACGGTACTGATTTTCTTAAGTTCAGGTTTGGCAAAGCAGGCAACGTAACAGTTGAACTTACTGTTGAAGAGGGGGAAACAATCGTGTCGCTTACACAGGATGAAATTCCGGATGATGAAAAAGGTAAAGTGAACTTTCATATTGGTTGTGGCGAAGGATGGACGTTTTATCTCGCCAACTTAAAGTCATTCTTAGAAGGCGGCATCGATTTACGCAACAAGAATGCACACATCAGGCGGGTGATCAACTCATAACAAACGGATTGCTGTATTGTTGGTAGGTTGCCCCTGCGTTAACAATTTTGCGATGCTATGCATGCAGCTTAAAAAACTGTATATTGTCAGGGTAACCTATATTTTCATATAACTCAACAATAAGGCTTACGTTATGAAAAAATCAATCAAAACTGCTGCGCTATTGGTGCTTATGGTTTGCGCAGGCCATATTTCTTACAGCCAGATCACCCCGGATGACATCAAAAACCAGTATATCAAAGACTGGCAGCGGGCAAAGGCTTTTACCCAGGAATATATGGATGCCATGCCGGCAGACAAGTATTCTTTTAAAGCGGTAGACAGCATCCGCAGTTTTGCTCAACAATTACTGCATCTGGCACAAGGCACGGTTTTTATTTCAGCAAAAGCATTGGGTAAAGAACCTATATTCAAAAGCAACCTGGAGGCGTCACCAACAGCAGTGAATAAAGATTCTGTTGCTTACTATGTAAATGCTTCGTATGATTTTGTAATTGATGGTTTGCAGAAGATGGATGCCGCAAAACTGGGTGCAAAAGTAGAAATGATGAAGTTCTCTGAGCCAGCCTGGGTGTTTATTTCCAAAGCATTCGAGCACCAGACGCACCATCGTGGTCAAGCCACCATTTATATCAGGTTGCTGGGCATCAGGCCTCCGGGTGAAAAACTGTTTTAAGCTATTTCTTTGATGATATAAAAGCGCACCGGTTTCAGTACAATGCTGATATGGTGCGCTTCTATTTTGTAAAGTCTTTCTATGAATAGAACGTTGATTGTACTTGTCTTCTGTATATTGGCGCTTAGCAGTTTTGCAAAACCTGTTGCGGATAAAGAGATCTTCCGGCGCTTGAAAAACCTGCAGGGGGCATGGATGATGAAATCTAAAAAAGGAATGGTATTGTTTGAATGCTGGGAGGTTAAAAATGATTCCACGGTGCAGTGTAAAACTTACCGGTTAAAAGGGATTGATATGCAGGAAGAAGAAAGCGTGAAACTCGTTTTGGGCAGTAGTGGGATATCTTATATTCCAGCAGTCAACAACCAGAATGATGGAAAGGCAGTAACCTTTAAACTAACATCATCAACTACAAAACGCTTTGTGTTTGAAAATGCAGCGCATGATTTTCCCAGGCGGGTAGTTTATCTTTTTACCACACCGGGTAAACTGGAAGCGTATATTGATGGTGGCCCGAAAGACGCAGGCAACAGGATAAAATATACTTACCAGAAAATTAACTGATACTATAAAGCGTGGCAGGCAATAAAAAGCCCCGTATCTGCATACGAGGCTACTTTTTAAATATTTCAACCGGCTTATACCGTCATCATTTCTTTTTCTTTTGCAGCCAGGTGCTTTTCTACAAGCGCAATGTATCTGTCTGTCACTTCCTGCACATTGCCTTCTGCATCCTTGGCTTCATCTTCACTCAGGCCGTCTTTCTGCAATTTTTTAATATACTCCATTGAATCCCTGCGAATGTTGCGAATAGCTACCTTGGTTTGTTCGCCTTCATTTCCTGCTTTTTTAAAGAGTTCCTTCCTGCGTTCTTCTGTAAGCGGTGGCATAAACAAACGGATCTGGTTACCATCATTTTGCGGGGTGATGCCAATATTCGCCTGCATGATCGCTCTTTCAATAGGCGCCAGCATATTTTTTTCCCATGGCTGAATGCTGATGGTCTTTGCATCAAGCACGGTAACATTCGCCACATTGCTTATCGGGCCGGGTGATCCGTAATATTCTACCATAATGCCATTCAGTATGGCTGGTGAAGCTTTGCCTGCCCTTATTTTTGTTAGCTCAACTTCCAGGTGGTCGATTGCTTTTTTCATGGACGTTTGAGTATCATCCAAAATAAGTTCCAGTTCTTCTGACATATACGTTGTTTTTAACGGCGGCAAAACTAATAAAAAAGTAAGGAAGTCAATAAAAAGTCGGAAAGTCAGTAAGATCGGAGTCGGGGAAGGCCGAAGATACAGGCAACATTCTTGAAATCTTTTCTCCTGACTTTCTGGCCTCTGACTTCCTGACTTTTATTACACCATCATATCCAGAATTTCCTGTAATTCCCCATCTGTAGTCACCAATACTTCACGGGCCTTGCTTCCCTGGTTCTTGCCCACAATACCGGCAGCCTCCAGTTGGTCCATCAAACGGCCGGCGCGGTTATATCCCAGTTTCATTTTGCGTTGGATCAATGAAGTGCTGCCCATCTGGTTCATTACAATCAACCTGGCTGCATCTTCAAACAATGGATCACGGTCTGCAAGGTCAAAGTCTTTTCCATCCATTTCCTTTTCATCTACATATTCCGGCAGCATAAATGCCTGCGGGTATCCCTGCTGTTCACCAATAAATTCGCATACATGTTCCACTTCCGGCGTATCTACAAATGCGCATTGTAAACGGGTAATTTCTCCGTTATAACTAATGAGCATATCGCCCTTGCCAATTAACTGTTCGGCGCCACCGGCGTCAAGAATGGTGCGGCTATCAATTTTGGAAGATACCTTAAACGCGATACGCGCCGGGAAGTTGGCCTTGATGGTACCGGTAATGATGTTTACTGAAGGTCTTTGTGTAGCGATGATCAGGTGTATACCTACCGCACGGGCTAACTGTGCCAGGCGTGCAATCGGCATTTCTACTTCCTTGCCCGCTGTCATAATCAGGTCGGCAAATTCATCAACCACCAACACGATAAAGGGCAAATACTGATGTCCTTTCTGCGGGTTAAGCCTGCGTTTGGTAAACTTCTCATTATATTCCTTAATGTTACGGCAACCGGCTTCTTTCAGCAGGTCGTAACGGTTATCCATCTCAATACAAAGGGCATTGAGTGTATACACCACCTTCTTTGTATCTGTGATGATCGATTCTTCTTCACCAGGTAATTTGGCAAGAAAATGTTTCTCGATGACGCGGTATAAACTCAATTCTACCTTCTTTGGATCAACCAATACAAATTTCAATTCCGAAGGGTGCTTTTTGTATAGCAGGCTTACCAGTAATGTATTGATGCCAACAGATTTACCCTGCCCGGTAGCGCCTGCCATTAAAAGATGCGGCATACTCGCAAGGTCAACAATAAAGTTTTCATTATCGATTTTCTTACCGATCGCGATAGGCAATGAGAAACTGTTATTCTGAAATTTATCGCTTGCAAGCAGTGTTTTCATACTCACCACTGTTTTGCGTACGTTGGGTACTTCTATACCAATGGTTCCTTTGCCCGGAATGGGTGCGATGATACGAATGCCCAGGGCTGCAAGGCTTAAGGCGATATCATCTTCCAGGTTTTTAATACGGCTGATACGTACCCCCGGCGCAGGAACTATTTCATAAAGCGTTACGGTTGGCCCAACAGTAGCTGCAATACGCTGTATGGCGATATCATAGTTTTTAAGCGTAGCGATGATCTGGTTTTTATTGGCTTCCAGTTCTGCAGGATCATGTACGATCTTTTCGCTGCCATGCGCTTCCAACAATTCCAGCGATGGAAAATGATAATTGCTTAATTCAAGCGTTGGATCATAGGCCTCTGTAACAGTTTTGTGTGTGGATACGAAATCGGTTGTCACCGGTTCTTCTTCTCCCGGAACATTCTGCAGTTCCAGTTCCATATCAATCTTATCATCAAACCTGATCTTTAATTCGGGTCGTTTATTTTTTATATCCTCACCGGCTTTCTGAGAATGGCTGGTGTTTGTTTCTGTTTCTTCCTCCGCATACTTGTCGTTAATCTCCAGTTTTAATTCTTCCTCCTGCAGTTCTTCTGTGTCAAACGGAGCTTCATCCTCTGCTGCTATTTCTTCGGGCTGAATCAGCGGTTGTTTTTCCACTACGTCAAATTCATTCAGCGGGTCTATAACTTCTTCCTCCTCCTTTGGCATAATCACCACCACGCCTTTGGCATCTTTCTTCAGTTTGTTTTTGCTGTTATAGTCTTTCTCGTCTTTTATGGTCAGCTTCATTCCATTCTCTTCGGTTACTACCGGTACAGGTACTTTGGCTTCATTCGGTTTTATAAAAGATGATGGCTCAGGCCTAACCGCTATCTTCTTCTCCGGCCATTTAAAAGTGGGGTTGAAGCGCCAGATAAAATAACCAAAAGCAGCAAGGGCCAGCACAAACCCGGTGCCTACGCGGCCAATCCATTTTACCAGCCAGCCTTCCATCAATTCACCCACAGCGCCACCAAACGCAAACTCACTGCCACTGGTAAAAAAAGCAAATGCCACGCTGAATACCAGCAACCCTACAATCATATATTTCAGGTTGCGTGCAAGACTGAATATTTTCCTGCCAAACAGCAGGTTAACGCCCAATACAAAAAAGAAAGTGCAGAAAAGAAAGGAGGCCACTCCAAAACCTTTATAAATAAAAGTATGGGAGGTATAAGCGCCTAATACACCTAAAAGATTGGTGATGTGAACATCATCATTACTGAAGATTTTTACACCGCCAAACTGGAAGATCTGCGACTGGTCTTCCTTCCAGGTAAAGAGATAGGATGCAAAGGCGATAAATAAAAATATAGCCAGTAACAGGCTGAAAGCGCCTGCAATTTTATGTGTGCGTTCATCCTTCACCACTTCCTTCACCGTAACCTGCGCTTCCTTCTCAGGCTTCAACTGGTCTGGGTTGGGTGGTGGAGGTGTTTTCTTTTTTATCCTGTTTGCCATGTTTAAATGATAACGTACAAACCTACATGAATATGATAATTACACAAAGCTACGTGCATAACTGGGTGGTTACAGGTACAGGAAATGCAGGTATGTTAATAAGTGCAGGTAAAGCCGGGAAATACAGCAGCAATATAAGGATGGATAAGGTTGAGCAACCATTGCCACAATATACCTTTTTGAGGCAATGATTGCTGTTGACAGGTTAAAGCGAAAGGGATTTATTCGCCGTATTTATCTTTCCAGGTAAGCATGCCACCTACGAGGTTTTTTGTGTTTTTATAACCAAGCTGGTCCAGGAACAAGGCCGCAATTCCGCTGCGGTTGCCGCTTCTGCAATACACTACCACTTCGTCATCTTTCCAGTCATCAATATCATCCAGTTGCATGGCTTGTACTTTGCCCAAAGGGATATGTGTGCCGCCAATGTTAAACTCGGCCCTTTCATGATCTTCCCGAACATCAAGCAGGTGTACATTTTCGCCTGCGTCTAATTTTGCTTTTAGTTCTTCTGCAGAGATGTTTTGCATAAAATAAATTTATTGGGTTGGTTCTTCAGGCGTTGCCGGTGGCTGGGTAATAATGCCTGCCGAATCTACCACTGGTTTTGTATTGCTTATCCAGATATCAATCAGTTGCCCTGCCCTTATCCTGTTTGCCACAATTTGTCCGTCATCCACCATATTGAAGGCTGTCGGGCTCTGGCGCACAATGTAAGCATTTTCCTCGTTGGAAATAGATTCTCCGTTCTCGGGGTTAATGGTGCTGAGACCGATACTCATAGCACTTAGAAAGCTGCGGGCATCTTTTACTGTCATACCGGTAAGATCAGGCACATTGATCAGCGTATTACCTACACCACTGCCGATGACCAAACCAATAAAGCTGCCCATGTTAATCTTGGTGCCGGGGGCAATGGGTTTGCCGTTAAATTCCTGTTCGAGTACAGAGTTTTTGGCGATATCCGGTTTGTAGGTAGTGTCTCCCATTTTTAGGCCGAGACTCAAGAGATATAACTGCGCACTTTTGAAAGAGAAGCCACGCAAATCGGGCATTTCTATCAGCGGTGCTACTGCCCTGTTGATGGTGAGGTAAACGGTGCGATGTTCCTTTACGGAGGCATCAACTTCCGGCGACTGTTTAACCACTGCAAGTCTTGCAGTAGTATCTATATAAACCGAGTCTTGCACAGAAACATCAAAACCCTGTGATTCGAGAAACTTTTTGGCATCTTCCACATTGCGGCCAATTACGGAAGGCACTTTTTTTATTGCATCATGATTGGTTAGCCATCCTAATGAACTGAAAAAAGCAAATATCAGCAGCACCGCTACCAGTATTACGATCAACAGGTTAAGCAGAAACGATTTCTTGTTAATAAAACTTAGCACGTATGTTTTTTCCGTTTTGATTACCGGGTATTGCTACCGGTATTTGGTAAATATATCTGTTTTATATAAAGCATTGTGCAGATAATAAAAGCATCATCTGCAACAATACCGGTTATAAAGCCTCTTCTATCACAGCCGTGTAGAATTCCTGTAATGACCAGCCCATTGCTTTTACCTGCTGGGGTACAATACTTGCTTCACTTTGGCCGGGAACGGTATTTACTTCAAGCATATAAGGTTCGCTACGTTCTGCATTGTAAATAAAATCGATACGCACAATGCCACGACAGTTGAGCAATGCATATACTTTCCTGGCTGCAGCCCTTACTTTTTCAGCAACTTCTTCTTCTACCCTGGCTGGGGTAATTTCTTCACTGGCGCCCAGGTATTTTGCTTCGTAATCAAAAAAGTCTTTCTTGGAAATCACTTCTGTGATGGGCAGCGTTACAATTTCGGATTTTGTTTTAAACACGCCAATGGTAAACTCCCTGCCGGCAATAAATTCTTCTACCAGCAACTGGTCATCTTCTTTAAAAGCCTTTTCCAATGCAGCTTCCAGGTCACCGGCTTCTGTTACCTTGCTCATACCGATACTGCTTCCGCCATTGTTTGGTTTTACAAAAACAGGAAGTGTTAGCTGCTTCAGTATTTGTTCAGCGGTTACCGGCGTATGTTTAAAAATATGCAGTGATTTTGCTACGTTGATCCCTCCAAAAGCAGCAACAGCTACTGTATATCTTTTATTAAATGTAAGTGCAGAAGTAGCCGCATCGCAACTGGTATATGGCAGGTGAAGCATATCAAAATAGCCTTGTAATTTACCATCTTCACCTGGGGTGCCGTGAATGCACATCAAGACAGCATCAAAGCTTATTTTTTGCCCGCCCAGGTTAATGGTAAAGTCACTTTTGTCAATAGCGGTCTTATCACCATTTTCTGAAATATAATTCCAGCCCTGCGGATGTATATCAATCTTATAAACATCAAATTTTTCCCGGTCAATATTATTACCAACAGTAATGGCGCTTTTGTAACTAATCTCTGCTTCGCCACTGTACCCGCCGGTAACAAGGGCTATTCTTTTTTTCATGTTGAATATTAAATGGTGTTGCCGTCAAAGATAATCTCCTATGTAGAAGCATCAGATAAAATCCTGCCAAAGTATGCGTAAAGTTTTTGGATGCTGTTCAGGAAGCCGGGGAATAAAGAATGAAGTTGCAGTTAATTTTATATGAAACAAAGAGTTGCAGGTTTCAAAAGTCTTTTAATAAGCCGAAGCAAACGAAGGAGTTATTGTGGAATAGTTGCCGGCCATATTCTTTCGTACAAAAGCTGCTATTTTATCAAAGCCCAGGTTTTTGCCTTTTTGCGTCGTCATCATAAAGGTGAGGATATTTTTATCTTCTACTTTATTAAGCAATCCCACCAGCATTCCTTTTTCAATCAACTGGCCTTTTGTTAAAAAAGTAGATGCTAAACCTGCGTATGTTACCAGAAGATCATTACTGTAACGAACTACGCAGGCAACCTCATCACCAAGATTAAAAACTGCGGTTACGTTGCCTCGTGTTAAAGCAAAACAGGAATCCTGGCTGGTGGCAATTTCGGCGCCATTTACCGGTTGTATAATATCATCTTCCAGTTTGGAAACAGGTTTATAAAGCAATCCTTCTCTTACAGGCAGGCCTTTTATTTTAACGGGAATATTTTTTACGTGATGATTTCTTCTTTGAGCAAAACAATAAGAGCATAGGAGTACGAGTGTTACAACCAAAAATATCCGCATGCGTAAGTGTTTTGGGGATTAACGTAATCAAAGTCAATTTATTACAATAATAAACAAAAAAAGGTGAAGAATCTTTATTTCTTCACCTTACGTGTACGGGAAATATCACCCGTTTTTACTTATGTCGCTTATCAGGCAACAATCATTTACATAAAGGTAAGTTGTTGCCCGGGCCTTTTCCAAGTTTAGTTTGGCACATGAAAATGTGCATTAAATGTGCAAACGATCCTTCTTGCCCAGCAGGTCATCTACCGTTTCCTGGTACATTTCATCCGGTACGCAACAGTCAACCGGGCAAACGGCGGCACATTGAGGTTCTTCATGAAAGCCCTGGCATTCAGTGCATTTATTAGGTGTTATATAGTACGTATCAACGCTTAGCGGTGCAAAGCGTTCGCCCGCATCAACAACCGCGCCATCCATCAGGGTAAAACTGCCCTTTACCGTAGTACCATCAGTAATTGCCCATTCAACGCCACCTTCATAAATTGCGTTGTTGGGACACTCTGGTTCGCATGCGCCACAGTTGATACATTCTTCTGTTATTTTGATTGCCATATTTTCGGGTTTTTTATGAAATGAAATTCCGCAATTTTGCGTTCCGTGCGGCAAATATAAATCACAAACAATTAAGATGAATTTACAACAACGTATTGATTTATTGGTTCAGTTGGGCGAATATATAAAAGCCAATGAGGAAGAGTGGCAATCTGCGAAGCAGGTGGCTCATATAAAGAATGCATGGTTCACGCCAGAGTTTATTAACCTGGCTTCTCAAAATATAGCGGAAGAATTTCTTGACCGCCAAAAACTGGAAGCCTGGGTTAATAGCTATGCATTACCTGATGTGAATGAGCATCCTGAAAATGTAGGTGTGGTGATGGCTGGGAATATACCATTGGTAGGGTTTCACGATTTTTTATGTGTGTTTATCAGCGGACATCATCTTACAATCAAGCCTTCACAAAAAGATGATGTATTGCTAAGGCACCTGGTGAAAAAGTTGTATGAGTGGGATATCACCATCCAGAACATAATATCTTTTGCAGAAATGCTGAAAGGTTGTGATGCTTATATCGCCACGGGAAGTAATAATTCGGGCCGGTATTTTGAGTATTATTTCAGCAAATATCCCAATATCATTCGCAAGAACAGAACATCAGTTGCTGTACTTAATGGCAACGAAACCGGTGAAGAACTGGATAAACTTGCAGATGATATACAACTCTATTTTGGATTAGGTTGCAGAAATGTAACCAAGTTATTTGTTCCACAGGGGTACGATTTTATGCCGCTTCTTGAGGCGCTTAAAAAGTATGAGTACTTCATGGATATGCATAAGTATAAACACAATTTTGATTACCAGCTTGCGTTGCTGATGATGAATAATAAATTCTACATGTCCAGCGGCGGCCTGGTGCTTACAGAAAATGTTTGTTCGTTCTCACCGGTGGGTCAGGTGAACTTTGAATATTATACAAGTCATGAAGCTGTCTTGGAAAGTTTAAAAGACAATGCCGATATACAATGTGCAGTAGGAAAGGGCTTAATTGCATTCGGACAGGCACAAACGCCATCACTTAGCGATTATGCAGACGGAGTTGATACGATGCAGTTTTTAAAATCTATATAAGCTTATACATATATTTTGACCTGTAATAGCCTCCTGCAGGCTATTTTTTATTTACCTGCTCTGTTGGATAAAGCGAGTGCAACAGGTTGCTGTTACTTACAAATGCGATTTGTTTACTGTCAGGCGACCAGGATGGTGTATTGATGGTTCCCTGCCCGCCATACAGGTAAGCAATCACTTTGGATGGCCCGCCGGCAGCAGGCATCATGCGCAGGTAAACATGTTTATAAAACGGATGGTCTGACGGGCTTACATCTGTACCAAATGTGATATACACGATCCATTTACCATCCGGTGAAATATGCGGAAACCAGTTATTGAGCGTGTCATTGGTTATTTGTTCCTGGTTGCCGCCATCAGGCTTCATACGCCAGATCTGCATTGTTCCCGAACGAACCGAATTAAAATACACATACCTGCCATCGGGCGAATACTCGGGCCCGTCATCTAACCCCGGCGAGGTGGTAAGCCTTACTTCCGGCCCACCTGAAGATGGTATTTTATATACATCAAACTCATTATTCCGTTGCCCGGTAAATACAAGGGTTTTGCCATCGGGCGACCAGCCGTGAAAATAGGAGTGTTCCTTTCCCTGGGTGATCCTTTTAGGATTGCCGCCTTCAACAGGCACCGTGTACACTGCAGATTTGCCGCCGCTTTCATCGCTGCTGTTGCTTATGCCAAGCATTTTGCCGTCAAAGGAAATCACATGATCGTTATTGTTATGAATAGCGGCGCCGGTATTAAGTACAGTTGGTGTTTGCGATGCAAGATCAAATTTGTACAGCAGGCCATCGCTGTTATAAATAAGCGATTTACCATCCGTAGTCCAGTTGGGGGCCTGCAGAGATCGTGGTGATTGGTAAACAACTTTGCTCTTAGTAGTGGTCACATCCATCGTTTCAACATAACTGCCCAGGTATTGGCGATAGGGTACCAGGTCCGCAGGCGCCACCTGTATCATTCTAACATTGGCAAAAACTGCTTTTTCAGTCACAGCGGGGTTATGAGAACAAACAAACAAACCTACATACAGTTCTTCTCCCAGGTCAAGATCACTTACTTCATCTGTTGTAAAAAGTTCTCCGTTACGTGCTACACTCATAATAAAACGGTTACCCCTTCTTTCCAGTTGTACTACATCGGCATGGGTAACTAATGATTTCTTTTCTTCTGTAACAATGCCGGTTGCTGCTCTGTATTGCAACGAGGTAAGCCCGTCACCATGCACCACTGCATTAATATGTGCCGAAGAAGAATCTAATGATCTTCGCGCCATCCAGCCAAATTTTCGATGTGCTTCAACACCCGTACCAATAAACGCAGCGGTGGTGCGTACTAAAAAATCGCCCTTGATCTTTTTCCATACAAAATGAAACTCATCATGGTTAAACCAGATGTTGGTACCTGATCCTTCAATGGTATATTCCTGCGTTGCCGGATTATACATGGTACTGCCCTTGTGTATCACTCGCCCAACATCTGTCTCGGCATCAAATAAACCCAGGCTTTGTTGCGCATAAGAAAAAGATACCATCCGGAGAAACAGACAAAGCAGTAACACATTTTTCATGGCAAGTGCAGTTATGATTGAATTCAATTTAGAGAAGTTTTAATGGATGAGTGCTACTTATTATTTTGTTAGTACAATTAAAAAAAACATAGCGGTTGTTTTTCTATTATTTGCGGCCTAACATTGCATATAAACCAAACTGTATTGAAATACCTGGCCTCCTGCTGCTTGTTGCTGCTTGCTTCTGTTGTAACATTTGCCCAAAAAAAGAATGCGTCTTACCAGTTGCATATACACCGCACAACTGTACCTGTAAAGATTGATGGCGAAGCAAGTGATACAGCCTGGAAACAGGCAGAAACAGTGAGTGATTTTTACATGGTGCTGCCGATGGATACCAGTCGTGCGAGGGTGCGTACAGATGTATCGATGGCCTACGACAATAACTACATTTACCTGCTGGCAGTGTGTTATAACTTTGATAAGGGGCCGCATATGGTAGAATCTCTGCGGCGCGACTTCAGCTTTTTAAAGAATGATAATTTCCTCCTGTTTATGGATCCCTTTGAAGACCAGACCACCGGTTTTTCATTCGGCGCAAATGCATTTGGCGCACAGTGGGATGGTACCATGTATGAAGGTGGAAAAGTAGATTTAAATTGGGATAACAAATGGGTTTCGGCGGTAAAAAATGAAGACGATAAATGGGTGTTTGAAGCTGCGATCCCGTTCAAAACTTTGCGTTATAAAAAAGATGCAACGCAGTGGGGCATCAACTTTGGCCGTAATGATCTTAAAACTACGGAGAAATCAAGCTGGGCGCCTGTGCCCAGGCAGTTTCCCACGGCCTCGCTGGCATATACCGGCACACTGGTTTGGGATGAAGCCCCGCCGGCGCCGTCTTCTAATTTTTCTGTGATTCCATATATACTGGAGAATGGTTCAAAGAATTATGCCAATGGTTCTAAGTTATCTACCAAAACAGATGTTGGTGTTGATGCCAAAATATCTTTGAGCTCTGCCTTGAATCTTGACCTTACAGTGCATCCTGATTTTTCTCAGGTAGAAGTTGATAAACAGGTAACCAACCTCAGCCGGTTTGAGTTATTTTTCCCGGAGCGCAGACAATTCTTTCTGGAAAATGGTGATCTGTTCGGCAATTTTGGATATGCTGATATAAGGCCTTTTTTCTCCAGGCGCATCGGGTTAACGGCTCCTATAAATGCCGGGGCAAGATTAAGCGGAAAGCTGGATAAAAACTGGCGCATCGGCGCTATGGATATGCGTACCGGCAGTGTAGATGAAACAGGTTTACCTGCACAGAATTTCGCGGTGCTTTCTTTACAGCGGAAAGTTTTTCGCCGCTCCAATATTGCCTTTATTTATGTGGATAAAACTTCCATCAATTATCATCCTACTTCTGCAGACAGCAGCAAAGGCGTTTACTCAAAATATAACAGGAACCTTGGGCTGGAATATAACCTTGCATCTTCTAACAACCAGTTTACCGGGAAGGCGCTGATATTACGTTCTTTCAACCCGCTTAACAGTAATAACGGGTGGACGCACGCCGCCAATCTTCAATACAGCAGCCGGCGTTGGCTTGTCAACGGGCAATATCAATATGTAGGTAAAAATTATACGGCGGAAGTGGGCTATGTTCCCCGCAGGGATTATATAAAGCTAAACCCCCAGGTAGCATATTTTATGTTTCCAAAAGGTGGTTCCATTTTAAGTCATGGCCCGCAGTTTAATTCCATCTACTATTTTAATACCGGCTTTCATCGTACCGATAACCAGAATATCCTTTCTTACCTGATTACTTTCAGACCCAAAAACACGCTTAACCTGGTTACCGAAAATGATTATGTGCAGTTGTTGAATCCGTTCGACCCCACCAATACCGGTAAAGATTCACTAAAAACCGGTAGCCGGCATTCCTGGAACGTTGTCGGGTTTGATTATGTATCAGAACCGCAACGTTTGCTTACTTATACCGCATCCGTTCGCTATGGTGGATATTATGCAGATGGATATTTATTCACCGCATCCAGCGATATTGGTTATCGCTTTCAACCTTTTGTAAATATAACGATGAGCACCAGCTATAACCGGCTGGCGCTGATGAAGCCATGGGGAACCACACATTTCTGGCTGGTAGGGCCGCGTATTGATGTAACCTTTACCAACAAGATCTTCTTTACTACCTACATTCAGTATAATGAACAGCAGAAGAATGTAAATATTAATACCCGTTTTCAATGGCGGTATAAGCCTGCATCAGACCTGTTTGTAGTATATACTGACAATTATTATCCCGCGCCGTTTTCTGTAAAAACCCGGGCGTTAGTGCTTAAATTTAATTATTGGTGGAATTTATAACGGCTGCTCTTCTTTGGATAAGCCAAAAAAGGCTGTGCATTACTGCGACAGCCTTTATAAACCTTAAAACTATATAACTATGACTGAATATAACTTTGGAGATGCGAGATTGTTTGCTCGTGTTCTAATATGGTTTCTTTAACTACATCATTAATAGAAATGATACCGGCCAGTTTATCATTTTCAAGTACAGGCAGGTAACGCAGGTTTTTCTCCGAAAGCAGTTCCATACAATATTCAACAGTATCAGAACGCCTGATAAAAGGAAATTCTGACGTCATAATATCTCCAACAGTTGTATCAGTAGAAGATTTACCTTTTAAGATCACTTTTCGGGAATAATCACGTTCTGTCATAATACCCAGGAATTTATCAGATTCCATTACAACTACAGAACCTATGTTTTGGTCGGCCATCATTTTTAAGGCTTCCAGTACGGTTACGTTGGGGCCAACTGTTGTAACACGGTTACCCTTACGTGAAAGAATGTGCGATACATTTCTCATCGGCATGCAATTTTTGAAAGAAAAAGTTAAGATAATTTTTTAAAATAAAAAAATCGGTTTTACGCTGCCCGAAATATATTGATCCTATTGGCTGAAACATAGGCTGTTCGCACCTGTCATAAAAAACGGGAGGCATCAGATACCTTCCGTTTTATATATAATTCAACAATTTTATTTTACGGTAGTAGCATCATCTATAATAAAGATGATATTGGCCCTGTGCGCTTTGGTTTCTTCATTGGTAGAAACCGCGGATGCAAGTTTTGCCCTGATCTTTTTAAGTGTACTTCTGGCGGCTGCCTTGGAAACATCGTCTATCGGCCCGTCAAGAAAAGAAGCCACGCCTCTTACATATAAGGTTTGCAGGTATTGGCGATATACATTCACGTTGCTGTTAAGATCGGCATCAAAAATACCTTTCTGTAAATCGTTCATCACATCAGCGAGGCTATATTGATTACCATATAACCTTGTATTGGTAATACGCTGCATTGTGGCCGGACTAAGTATATGGGCCACCGGTGCAATCTGAAGGCTTAAAACAGCATTGGTTTCCTTATAATCTTCACCACCGTAAGGCTGGTTAAAACCGCGGCGTTGTATTTGAAGATAAGGTAGCACCTGCGCATCTGCCTCAAAAGCATTGGGCGCAAACACATATTTACTTAGCAATTCCATCGCTTTCTTTTGTTGTATTGCCGGTACCGGTGTGTAAGGTTTGTTGCCGGAGTTTTGTTCGGGGAAACTACGATCAACATACACGCCGCCTACGTAACGGCTGATGGCATTGGCCATATTGGCACGCTGTGCTAATAGTGAACCGTATCTTGCTCTTAACTCAGCATAAGATTGTCCTTTCTTAGTGTACTTCTTTACCAGCTTACCCATTAGCTGGTTCACCAGTTTGAAGCGGTCTTCTGCATAAGCAATCATATCGCTGCTTTGATCAAAAATATTAACCCGCGGATCCATTCCTTTCCCGGGAGAGCGCATATCATCGCCGTCATTACCAAAGGCAAGCTCAGGTTCATTACTGCGGGAAAGTATTTTGGTAAGACCAGGTTCCTCGTCAGAGCTTGCGAAAGGTTTGTATCCATATTCAATTGCCCAGAGGTCGTAAGGGCCGGCCTTGGTGGTGTAATAATCGCCTTGTTTACTGCGGTCTAAAGCAATATTGATCGCGGGATAATCCATTACAGAGCCCATGAGGCCAAGCTTGCGGGTGATCTCTTTATTGTTCAATTCTGCAGGTGACAACATTTGTGTGGCTTTCATGTTATGGTTCAGCCCCAGCGTGTGGCCCATTTCATGAAGAATAAGGTAAGTGAGGAACTGCTTATGCATCTCGCTGATTTCTGCCTGGCTGGCGCCATCAGCATCAAGAGCGGTAAGGCCGGCGGAGAACTGTGACTTTAACTCCTGGGCCATTACGCAGCCATAATCTGTCCGGTTATTTTCTTCCTGTTTGATAAATGTGTTAAACGGATCTTTTGAATTGAGTATAGAACTGTTACCCGGCATACCATTGAACAGTTCATCATTGATGGGTGTGGCGCTTCCTGAATACCATTCCACCGTTATATCGGCGCCAATAATCTGTCCTGTTCTGGGATTGACAAAACTGGGCCCAATAGCGCCATACTGGGGTTGTGCTGATGACACCCAGCGGATCACGTTATAGCGAATATCTGCTGGATCCCAGGTAGCGGTATCCGGCATAATCTTCATTTGTACAGCGTTTTTAAACCCGGCTTTTTCAAAAGCTTCATTCCATTTCAAACCGGCATCAACAATTGTTTGGCGATACTCGTATGGTGTTGTATTTTCTACCCAGAACACAATAGGCTCTACAGGTTCGCTTAATGCAGCAGCAGGGTCTTTCTTTACAAGATTCCAGCGGTTGATCATGTCTTTAAAAGGAACAGCGCTGATGCTGGTTTGGTCATTGCGCAAAACATTAAAATATCCCACCCTGGGGTCATCACGGCGCGCTACAAAATCGTTCTTGGGCATTTCAATAAAACTGTGTTGCATACGAACCCTCACATAGCGGGGATCGGTAATATCCGGTCCGCCGGAAACAAAAGCCATCGGGTTTTCATATGCCAGGTCAACTACTACATCGGTATTATTTGGGAAAGACCTAATGGTATTATACTTCGATTTTGAAAGATTAAGCGAGCCAAGGTTAAACATCATAGATGAAAAAGGTCCTGGCTGCATCGCCGGTTTTACAGGATCCAGCTTTTCACTCATAAATAATGCATCCGCATTTACCAGGTAACCCAGCGAATCCTCTACCTGTATTTTGTCTGAGTAAAAAATTGCTTCCGGCTTGTCAACATCCGCAGTTTTACTTACGGGATTATTTTTATCATAATAAAAATCAGTATTTACAATCTGGAACTCCAGCTTATCGTATGATTTCTTTATTTCAAAAACCAGCGTTGCACGGTGCATACTCTGGTTTAAGAAAAGAGAGGTTGGCCCGCTGATAGAGAAACTCTGGTAGATAAACTCTTTACCAAGCTGGTCTTTCTTAATATACAATTGAATACTGCCGTTCGCGGTATCCTGGTAAAGTGTAAAAAGACCGTCCAGTTTTGTGTTGCCCTTTGTTTTATCTGCAACAGTTGTTTTCTTCGGGGCCAAAGCAGCTTTGCTGGCAGAATCCACCACAGATTTTGGTAAGGAGACAACAGCATCTTTCTCTTTTTTCTGCGCCAGCAGTGAAAGCCCGGGCAATAGCATTGCAAGTGCAAAAGCAGTAAAATTTCTTTTCATTGAGGAGTATTTAAAGCAAAAATGTAAGATATAGGAATAATGAGCTTCCCGCGTTTAAAATTTTATGAATGGTGATATGGATAACCGGTTTCATATAAACTCTATTTCAAATAAGCGCTTTGAGATACTTCGAAATCCCGTCATCACCCTTCTTAATATTATATATACGAAGCCAGGTTACCAGTACGTTTTAACAATAAATGGCCTGATTATGGCTTAAGCGAACGGTCTGTATCATAAATTTTAAATTAGTTTTGCCAAAACGGTTAAAAAGAGATGAATTGGAAAGCCCTTTTTAGAAATGTATTGTTTGCAGTTATTTTTAGTTCTGGTGTGTTATCGGCAATGGCTCAGCATATTCATTTTATATATATACAGGCCAGTAACAAAAAACCGTTTTACGTAACCCTCAATAACCGCAACTTCAGCTCTTCCGCAGATGGATACCTGATTATACCTAAACTAACCGATGGTCAATATGAATTACAACTTGGTTTTCCGCAAGGCGGATTGCCGGAACAGAAGTTTACCATTAAAGTAACTAATCGCGATGACGGCTATTCACTTAGAGATCTGGGTGAGAAAGGATGGGCGCTGTCTAATCTAAAGACCAAGGAAACAATTTTATCGGGCACTTCTCCCGTGAATACAGGTTCCCAGGCAGAAACCGCCAGTACCGAGCCGTCGAAGGAGGAAACGCCGGTTGTAACAACAAAAGAAAAAAATACATCAGCTCCTACCTTAACCAATGTTAGTAGTCCTTTTGGGGATATGTTATCCCAAGTAGTGGATGATCCTGAGCTTACCAAAGAGGTGGTGGTGAACAGGCCCAAAAAAGAAAAGACTTCAAAGAAGGAGAAGAGCCAGAAAGAAGAAAAATCAGTCGCCTTGTTTAGTACAACTGATACGGAAAGTAATGTATTTAATAATATTCCAGCAGAACCTGCAGCCGACACAACTGCAAAATCTCCGGAAACTGCCGCCAATCCATATGACAGTTACGATGCTGCGCGGACGAAAGGGGTGATTAAGATCTCAGAAAATCCTACGGATAAAGGAACAGACCTGGTTTTTATAGACTTCAACAGTACTTCACAGGATACAATTCATCTTTTTATACCTCTCTCAGATTCGGCGATTGACGATAGTCAAACAACAGAAACTTCAACTGGTAAAAATGACAGCACAGAGAAAGAACTGGCTAAAGCAAAAGTTGATTCTGCTGCAAGTATCATTGATTCTACTGCATTAGCGGCATCAGCAGGTAAAACAGATACCATTCCCGCTGAAACTCAAACGGCAAAAGCTGAAAAGAAAACTTCATCCGGAACATATCAACCTTATAGTCCCAATGAAAAACCCTTTATCTCGTTTCCGCCAAAAGCTGATACTACAACAGTATTAAAGGGTGAAAAGAAAGAGATATCAAATCCATTCTTTAATAAATCCACAGCTTCAGATAGCGGGCAAACAGTAACTCCATCCAGCACTGCTCCAAAAACAGAAAGTAATCCTGAACAACCTGTTGTAAGTACAGCCACCGTGGCTACAGCAACAGACAAGGGAGATTGTAAAAAAACGGTGTCTGATGAAGACCTTGGCAAATGGAAAAAGAAAATGATTTCTGCCAATAGTGACGGCGATATGATTAAGGTGGTAAACAAGCTTATGCCTGGTAAATGCCTTTCAACAGATCAGGTAAAAAGCCTCAGTGGCTTATTTTTAAGTGATGATGGCCGGTACCAGTTCTTTGATGCCGCCTATGCATATACTTACGACAAGAGCAATTACCCGGCATTGGAAGCGCAGCTTTTCGATAGTCAATATAAAAAACGTTTCAAAGCAATCCTGCATAATTAGCCATGCCCCGATATTTTTTGGAACTGGCCTATAAGGGCACACAGTATAGTGGCTTCCAGGTGCAACATCATACCGCCACCATTCAGTCTGAGGTAGAAAAGGCCTTGAAAACACTTTTTCCATCGGGACTTGCAGGCGTTGACGGGCAGGGTAATCCAAATCCTTTCACATTAACCGGCTCGTCCCGCACAGACGCAGGAGTGCATGCCTTACAGAATTTCTTTCATTTAGATACAGCTATTCCAATCCCGCAGCAACGTTTATACAATCTCAATGCAATTCTGCCGCCGGATATCGTAGTAAAGCATATTTATCCCGTAAAGATGGATGCGCATTGCCGTTTTGATGCCTTGTCCCGAACCTATCGTTATTATATCTACCAGTCAAAATCTCCTTTCCTTAACGACAGCGCTTATTATTTTCCTTTCAAACTGGATGAAAGCCTGCTTCAACAGGCTGCTGGAATAATAAGTCAGCATACTGATTTTACTTCTTTTTCAAAACGAAACACACAGGTAAAAACCTTTCAGTGTAACATTCTGCAATCCTTTTGGCAAAAAGAGGATGAGTGCCTGGTTTACCAGGTAGAGGCTAATCGTTTCTTAAGGGGTATGGTCCGCGGTCTTGTAGGTACAATGTTAAAGGTAGGCAGAGGAGTATGGTCTTTGCAGGATTTTGAAAAGATTCTGAAAGCGAAAGATTGTACAAAAGCCGATTTTTCTACGCCTCCTCACGGGTTATTCCTCGTTGCGGTAAAGTATCCTCCAGGTCAGTTCAACCTCTCTAACGAATAGAAAATATAGTTTTGGTTAGCATGGGCCAACGCTCCGGTTTGGCATCGTTGCTACGCTCAGTTCAGGGTTTTGCTATTAATTGGGCAGGTTGTGCTTCGTAGCAGCTACTTCTTTGATAAAATATTTTCCGCTAAAACCCTTGCCATTGGCGGATATCAGCAGATTAACAAAATGAATAAGTAAAAAAGATTTGGCAGCAATTCATCTGCCCTTATCTTTGCCGCCCGCTTTACAAAAAAGCAGTGCTCTTTAAAGATCAGGTTGGAGAAAAAGTGAAAAAGATTCGAAAAAAATTTGGTGAGAAAATAAAGCCTCCTATCTTTGCACCCCGCTTCGAAAAAAGCACATAGATCATTGAATAAGAAGAGTTTACAGGTTACAAAAAACAAATTTTTTAAAGTAAAATTTGGTAATAAAAATAACCGGTGTATCTTTGCAATCCGTCTCAAAAAAATGGGATAGTTCTTCACAAATAAGCAAAGCGTTTTAAAGTAAATTTTTCTTCAATTAAATTTGGTAATTGAATAAAAGCTGTTACCTTTGCAACCCGAACGAAAAAGGGGTGAGTTGCGAGAGAGTAAACGGGCAGTAAAAAAGATAGTTCTTACGATAAAAATAAGGGTGTTAGACAGTAG
>Ga0207426_1000229_pt1 | contig 128596 bp, 122 predicted proteins | sample AraplaMF_Cvi_mMS_FD_184265 | JGI IMG/M metagenome (GOLD analysis project Ga0207426, IMG submission 184265) | Arabidopsis root microbial communities from the University of North Carolina, USA - plate scrape MF_Cvi_mMS (SPAdes) (version 2) | ecosystem: Host-associated > Plants > Roots >... | reverse complement strand
CGGCCTGCTCGATCTCGCGGGCGACGAGCTGGCCGAGGTCCTTGAGGTGGACGTGGCCGGGCACGAACTGGGTGAAGGAGTTGACGACCGCGATGATCGGCTTGCCGAAATCGCCGTCCTTCATGCCCGTCGCGCGCCAGAGGCCGCGCGCGCCCGCCATGTTGCGGCCGTGGGTGGTGGTGCGGGAGCGATAGGCTGGCATGGCGGTTTCCGTCCTCGGGTTTGAGTGGCCGGGCGGGAAAATATGGAACCGCCTCAGGCCTTTCCGGCCGGATAGCGCACGGGCTGGGCGCGCGCAACGGGAACTTGCCCTGAAACGGCCCGGATTGGGCCGGTGCAGGCCTCCCCTGCTCCCGGCGCGGGCTATTGGCCGCCTCGGCTGTCGCTAACGCTTCGGCTTGGGCAGCACAATTCGCCCTTGGGAGGCAATGCCACCCCACTTGGTGGACCAGCCGATTTCCGACGCCGAAGATGGCTCAATGCTTGTCTGACCTCGGGCGCCCTGCAGTGCAAACAGGGCGCCCTGGGGATCGACACATCGTGCGATCCAGCAGCCATCAGGCAATTCGATCGGCCCCTGCAGGATCCGGCCGCCGCCAGCATTCACATGTTTCGCAGCAGCGCCGATGTCGGCGACATTGAAGTAATGCAGCCAGCTCGGCTGTGCGACGCTCGGAAGCTTCGTGAGCATGCCGCCGACCGTCTGCCCACCCGCCGAGAACAATTGATACCAGTCCGCTGGATCGCTTTGTGCGTCGGCTTCCTGCCAACCGAATAGTTCTCTGTAGAAATCGAAGATCAAGGTCCGGTCGGCGGCCAGTAACTCATGCCAGCCTACGCGCCCCGGCTCGTCCGGCCGGTCCGGTTTCTGTCGGCCATATGTCGGTTCTTTAATCAGCCCGAACGTCGCCCCCTGCGGATCGGCAACGACTGCTATGCGGCCAATATTGGTGTCGGTCGGCGGTACGAGGATCGTGCCTCCAAGACGCCTGATCTGCGCAGCGGTGGCGTCCAGGTCGTCGACGGCGACGTATCCCATCCACCGCGGCGTCGCTCCCAATCTCCGCCCCTCTTCCGGGATATTCATCAGTCCACCCAGCGGAGCGCCGCCACTACGAAGCACCGCATAAGGCAATTCCGGGGTCGATTCATCCTTCACGCCCCAGCCGACGGCCTTACGGTAAAATGCGCCTGCCGCCGCGACGTCCGTGGTGAGGAGTTCATACCAAGCGAAACGCCCTGATTGATCCGCCACGCCGATCTCCCCGTTCGAGATTCGATGCACTTGCGGCACTGCACCAAAACTGGACGCGCACCAACAGCGTGGATCGTTGATGCGTTGTGTCAACTGACCGGGCCGAGCCGTTCATGAAGATGAATACATCATCCTGAACGTGCGGCGCCGCGCTCTGTGCGCGAAATTGTTGCTCGCGTCATTTCCTGGGCGTAGGCTTAGCGCGGCTGGGACGCTTCTTGCAATGCTCGGAGGTTCGACCATGCGGCAGGCGAAGAAGACTTCTAAAGGGAAGAAGCGCGTAACCAAAGTCGCCGTGCCGGCGTTCGGAGCCGCAGGGTTGACGTTCTCGCTGGCTGGAGGCGCATCGGCGTCCGCCGTGCCGGCACTCGACACACAACAATCACCGTACCTTGGACCGGGCCAGGCAATCACGCTTGACGAAGAGGAAATGGCTGACGTCAGTCTTGCCACCTTCCATCTCTTCGACAAGGAAAGCGCCGGAAGCCGCGTGCAGCTGGCATGGCGCGGATGCGGCGGTTGCCGCGGCTGCAGAGGCTGTCGGGGTTGCCGGGGCTGCCGGTGTGGCGTCGGTTGCCGATGTGCAGGTTGTGCTGTCGGCTGTGGCGTTGGTGTGGTCGGATGCGCCGTATCATGCGCGGGTTGCTGCGCATCGTGGGGCCGCTGCCGTTTGTGCTAAGCCTCGGCGTGCACGGAATGTCATCTTCACCAGTTGACAGGTCATTGGCCGGCCTCAAGAAGGGGTCCGGCCAATTGCTTGATGTCGCTACGACGTTTCCATCCGCGGCCTGCGGATGACAGCCGAATTCGTTTCAAGTCTCTCGGAAAATGACGGCGCGCGGGCGCGACGATCCGTCTTGCGCCGGGGATCCAGCATGGATGCAACAGGATCAGCGTGCTAATCGATGACTGTCGATCGCAAGCCTCGCGTCGTACGGCAGATCCGCAAAGACATTCTGCGATTTGCACCGAACTTCACCGTCTACGCACTGCCTCCTGACGCGGTTTGTCTCTATTCCGAGAACCGCAAATTCTTCCTGCACGGCGAACTCTACTGCGCCCTCGCCACCGCGATCGGGCAACACGGCAAGTCGAGGTCGGAGATCCTTCGCCAGCTGTCGAAGCGCTTCCCGGCCGACAAGATCGCGGAAGCGATCAAGCGGCTGCTCGATCGCCGATATGTCGTTGAGCGGACCTCGAAAGCATTCGACAACGCCGTCGGCGGTTTCCTGGCGAGCCTCGGCATGCCTTTGGAAATCGCGGAACAAAATCTTCGCAATTGCCCCGTTCGGGTCGAGTCGATTGACGTCAAAGGCGCCAAGCAGCTGACCGCGGCGTTGAGCAAGCTCGGCGTTCACATCGCCAAGCGAGCGCCGAAGCTCACGATCACGCTGGCGAACGACTATCTCGACCGGCGACTTGCTGAACTGAACCAGGAACGCGTGGCCAGCAAGACGCCCTGGTTGCTGGTACAGCCATCCGGCCCGTTTCCGCTGGTCGGGCCCGTGTTCAAACCGGGCGAGAGCGCCTGCTGGACCTGCCTGTTCGATCGCATGATCCGCAACCGGGAGATCAAGGGGTTTCTTGACCGGGGACCGGCGCGTGCGGTTGCCACATCACCGCTCGTCAGGGAAAGCGTCGGCCAGACTGGACTCCATTTTGCGGCCATCGAGATCGCCAAGGTCATTGCCTCGGATTTTCGCACCGATTTGTGCGATCACATCGCAAGCCTCGACCTGACCGGCGCCGCCATCGCCAAGCACTACGTGACGCGACGTCCGCAATGTCCGACCTGCGGCAGCAGGAAGCTGAACAACCCGCGTCGATCTCCGGCCCTGATCGAGATTGCCGAGGGCAAGAAGCTCGTCATGACCAGCGGTGGATATCGCACCGTGACGTCGCGGTCGACGGTGTCGCGCTTCCGCAAGCATGTGAGTCCACTGACGGGAGTGGTGACCAGGCTCGAACGCATCGACGTCGATCTGCCCATGAACACCAACTACTTCGCCCAGCACAATTTCTCGGCGCCGGCTCGAAGCATCGACCAGCTCAGGTCCGGGTTGAGCGGCGGCAGTTTCGGCAAGGGCTCGACCGCCGAGCAGGGCGAAGCCAGCGCGCTGATGGAATCGATCGAACGCTACTCGGGCATTTTCCAGGGCGATGAGATCAGGACGACGCGTCGATTCGCCGACTTCGCGCCTGGCGACGCGATTCTTCCCAACGATGTCCAGCTCTTCAGCGAAACGCAGTTCAAGAACAGGTTTCTCCAGGAGCCGGACGATCCCCATCCGGTTCCCGAGCCGTTCGATCCGTCGACGAGGACCGAGTGGTCGCCGGTCTCATCGTTGCGCGACAAACGCTTCAAATATCTGCCGACGGGTCTCCTGTATTTCTTCTATGGCGGCTTTCATACGGATTCCAACGGCTGCGCGGCAGGCAACACCCGCGACGAAGCAATCGTCCAGGGCTTCCTCGAGCTGGTCGAGCGCGATGCCTACGCGATCTGGTGGTACAACCGGGTGCAGCGTGCCGAGGTCGACCTCGAGCAGTTTGACGATTTCTATGTCCGGGATCTGCAGGCTCAATTTGCGGACGCCGGGCGCAAGCTGTGGGTGCTCGACATCACCACCGATCTTGGCATTCCGACTTACGTCGCGATCATGCACTGGATGCAGAACGGACACGAGAATATCGAGTTCGGTTCCGGCGCGCATTTCGACCGCCGTATAGCCCTGCTGCGCTCCCTCACCGAGCTGACCCAGTTTATGGCCGTCGGCATGATGGAGGGTGCGAGCGGCGAGAAGCCGACTCTCGATGGTATCACACCGCTGCGTTTGGAGGACTACCCGTTCCTGACGCCGAGCGATCGGCCGCTCCTCCCCCCGGCGCCGAGCCTCGAGCTTCACGACAATACGCGCGACCAGGCCATTGCCTGCGTCGAGATCGCCGCTCGTGCGGGCTACGATTTCCTCGTCCTCGACCAGACGCGCCCCGACGTCGAGGTTCCGGTCGTCAGGGTGGTCGTTCCCGGCTTGCGCCATTTTTATCGCCGCTTTGCGCCGGGCCGCCTTTACGATGTGCCAGTGAAGCTCGGTTTGCTGGACCGGCCGCGACTGGAGAGCGATCTGACTCCATTCCTTCCACACACCTGAAGGCCTGCTTTTCGTGCGCGCTCCCCGGAAAAAGCCGACCAGGAAGATCGCGCCGGACATTGCTGCCCGACTGAGCCATCGCTTCTCCCTCCAGATGCAGCCGGACGGAAACATTGCGGCCTCTCTCGGCGACTATTCCGTCAACCTCGGTCAATTCAGCGCGGCCGCGATCGACCGCGCGCGACATCTGAGCACCGGCCTTCCGCTCGCTTCGTTTGCAGGCAAGAGCAAGCTCGCCAGGGAAATCGACGCCCTGGTGCATCGCCTGGCCCGGCAAGGGCTTCTGGAATACCGCCTCTCCTCCTCGCGCGACGGGCTGGACCTCGTGGTCATCGAGCCTCAGGTCCCCGACTACTGGCCGCGGCGCGCGAAACTGGGCAGCCGTGATACCGTTGTGTTGTCGCGCTTTGCCTATCTACGCCGGCGCGGCAATGAGATGGTGCTGGAATCGCCCCTCGCCGGCGCGCTGTTCCGGATCGGCGATCCCGCCATCGCCGCTACCCTTGCAGCGCTGTCGCAGCCTCAGAAGATCGGCAAGCTCGACTCGAAGACGCTCTCCTTCAACCACCTTCTGCTGGAGCTGTTGGTGGAAAGCCAGATTCTGATCAAGCTCGATGCGACAGGCGGCGACGGCCTGCGCGTGAATGAAGGCGACGGCAATCTCGTTCTCTGGGATTTCCATGATCTGGTATTTCACACGCGGAGCACGGAGGGCCGGCAAGCCAATCCGGTCGGTGCCGCCTTCACCTATGCGGGCGTCGTTCCGCCGCCGCCCGCGGTGCGTCCGCCCTGGCCCGGCAGCAGCATCGACCTGCGTAAACTCTCCTCCTCGGGACCGAATTCTCCCTTCCCGAAGCTGTTGCGCGAACGCCATTCAACACGGGATTTCGACGACAAGCATCCCGTCACGCTCTCCGAACTCGCGCAGTTTCTCGACACCACCGCACGCGTCATGTCCGAATGGACGAGCGAGCCGTATTTTGACGGCGGTCCCGAGGTCACCTACAGCACGAGGCCCTATCCGTCGGCGGGCAGCGCGTACGAGCTGGAATTGTACCTGGCGGTCTCGAACTGCGAAGGGCTCGCGCGCGGCCTCTACCACTACGACGCGGGGCGGCACGCGCTGGTGGCGATCAGCGCCTCCGCCCAACAACTCCAGGCGCTCTCGGTGGCAGCTCAGTTTGCCATGGACGCGCCTGGTGCACCGCAAATCCTGATCACGATCGCGGCGCGCTTTGGGCGGGTCTCCTGGAAATACAGCTCAATTGCATATTCGTTGATCCTGAAGGATGTCGGCAGCCTGATTCAGACGTTCTATCTGGCTGCGACCGATATGGGCCTTGGCGGCTGCGCCATCGGGACCACCGACATCGATCTGTTCGCGAAAATGACGGAGCTGGAATTGCATATCGAGGGCCCGGTCGGTCAATTCGCGCTTGGGCGCGGCAAGAAGCCGGAGGTCCAAGGGTAGAAATCCAAACGGCGGCAAATAGGCGCGCGGCTCAAGCCCGTCGCGCTATTGCAGCGTCGGATCGAGCCGGTCGCGCAGCCAGTCGCCGATGACGGAGACGGCCAGCGTGGTCACCACGATGGTCGTTGCCGGCGCCAGCATGATCCAGGGCGCGCGGGTCAGGTACTCGCGGCCATAGCCGACCATGTTGCCGAGGCTGGTCATCGGCGGCTGCACGCCGAGGCCGAGGAAGGACAGCCCGGATTCCATCAGGATCACCTCGGGAAACACCAGCGTGGTCGAGACGATCAGGGTGGACGCGATGTTGGGCAGGATGTGGCGCAGGTAGATCCGCGAGGGCGTGGCGCCGAGTTGGCGCACCGCGGCGGCATAGCCTTGCGCGTTGGCGGAGATGGCAAGGCCCCGCGCGATACGGGCATAGCGCTCCCAGCCGAACAGGCCCATCAGGCCGATCAGCAGCGGCAGCGAGTTGCCGAAGAAGGCGAGCACCGCGAGTGCCATGATCAGGAACGGCATGCTGGCCTGGAAGTCGGTCAGCATCAGCACGAGCTGCTCGACAGCCCCGCGGAAATGCGCGGCGAGGAAGCCGAGCGTGGTGCCGACGATCGCGGAAATCGCGGTGGCGCCGAAGGCGATCAGCAGCGAGATGCGGATCGAGACCAGCAGCCGCGACAGCACGTCGCGGCCGAGCTCGTCCGTGCCGAGCCAGTGCGCGGCATTGCCGGGCGCGGCCAGCCGGTTGCGCAGGTCGAGCTGGGTGAAGCCGTAGGGCGCGATCTTCTCGGCGAAGGCCGCGATCACCAGCATCGCGACGATCCAGGTGATCGCGAGCGCAACCGAGACCGGAATGGCCGGCAGGCTGAATCGGCGGCGAACCGCGGTGTCCTTCAGCGTGGCATCCGTCATGCGTGGGCCCCCTTCGCGCGCAGCCGCGGATCGAGGAAGCCGTAGAGGAAGTCGACGATCAGGTTGGACGTCACCATGGTCATCGCGACCAGCAGCAGGATGCATTGCACGACGGCGAGATCGCGGTTGGCGACGGCGACGACGAGAAGCCGCCCTACTCCCGGCCAGGCGAACACGCTCTCGACCACGACCGCGCCCGCGATCAGCGTGCCCACCATGAAGCCGAGGATGGTGACGGTCGGGATCGCCGCGTTCGGCAACGCATGCGAGGTCACCACCTTGCGCCAGGGCACGCCCTTGGCCGAGGCGGTGCGGATATAGGGCTGGCCCAGCACCTCCAGCATCGCACTGCGGGTGAACCGCGCCAGCACCGCCGCGCCGCCAAGGCTGAGCGTTGTGATCGGCAAGATGGCGTGACGCCAACTGTCCTGTCCGCCCGAGGGCAGCCAGCCGAGCTGCACGGCGAAGACGAGGACCAGCAGCAATGCCAGCACGAAGCTCGGCACCGTGAAGCCCGCGACCGCCGTCATCATCACGGCGCGATCAATCCCCGAGCCCCGGTGCAGCGCGGCGTAGATGCCGGCGGGAACGCCGAGCGCGACCTTGAAGAAGAAGGCCGGCAGCGTCAGCGCCAGCGTCGCCGGGATGCGTTCCAGCACCAGCTGGATCGCAGGCCGCCCATCGCGCATGGAGCGGCCGAGTTCGCCCTGCGCGATCGCGCTGAAGTAATCGAGATATTGGAGCCAGATGGGATCATCGAGTCCCCAGGCCTTGCGGAAGGCCGCGATCACTTCGGGCGGCGCTTCCGGTCCCAGGATCATCAGAGCGGGATCGCCGGAGAGGCGTAGCACCACAAAGGCAAAGGTCACGACGAGCACGATCGTCAGCACCGCGCGTCCGATGCGAATGGCGACATAGCGTCCCATCACGCCGCGTCCCGCGTTTGAGCGCCCGTGACGAGATGGCAGGCGACCTGCCTGTCGCCGCCGACGGCCGAGAGAACAGGCACCTCGCTCGCACAGCGCGCGATGGCGCGCGGGCAGCGCGGATGGAAGGCGCAGCCTTGCGGACGCGCCGCCGGGTTCGGCGGATCGCCTGATAGCACGATGCGGCCGGCGCTGCGGCGGCCCGGCGCGGGCGAGGCCGAGACCAGCGCCTCCGTATAGGGATGCTCGGGGCGCGCAAAGAGATCGTCGGCACTGCCCATCTCGACGATGCGGCCGAGATACATCACGGCGACGACATTGCTGATCTGCCTGACGACGCGCAGATCGTGGCTGATGAACAGCAGCGTCAGCGACAGCTGGGCCTGGAGATCGCAAAGCAGGTTCACCACCTGTGCCTGGATCGAGACGTCGAGCGCGCTGACCGGCTCGTCGCAGACCAGGAAATCCGGCTTCGTCGCCAGCGCCCGCGCCAGCACGATGCGCTGGCGCTGCCCGCCCGAGAGCGCGCCGGGATAGCGCGCGCCATGCGCCGGCGTGAGCTCGACCGCGCGCAGCAATTCGCGGACGCGATCTTCGCGCTCGGCAGGAGAGCCGAGGCCGTGAATGTCCAAGGGCTCCCGGATCTGCGTCGCGACCGGCAGGCGCCGGTCCAGCGCACCCAGCGGATCCTGGAAGATCATCTGCATGCGCGCACGCTGCGTGCGCCAGGCGGCCGTTCCCGATACGGCCATCGGCTTGCCGTCGAACCGCACCTCGCCGCGGTCCGGCGGCTCGAGGCCGAGCACGATGCGGCCGGTGGTGGACTTGCCCGAACCCGATTCGCCGACGAGACCGAGCGTTTCGCCCTTGGCGATCGTCAGCGACACGCCGTCAACCGCATGGACGGCGGTACTGCGACCGAACATTCCGGAGCGCATGGCGTAGCTGCGCGATATCCATGACACTTCGACGAGCGGCGGGCTCATTCGGCGGCGATTCCGAGCAGCGCCCGCCGCGAGGCTTCGGCACGGATGCAGGCGACGGTCCGGTCGTTCGCGATCGGCGCCAGGCTGGGCGCGCCAAGGCCGCAGGCCTCTTCCGCCAGCGCGCAGCGCGGCGCGAACGCGCAACCGCCGGGCATGTGAGCGGGATCTGGCACCGTTCCGGGAATGGCGGTGAGACGGCGGCGCGGCCCGTCGAGCGGCGGCAGCGCGCCGATCAGGCCCTGCGCATAGGGGTGCACGGGGTCGGCGAAGAGCTGGTTGCTGGGCGCCTGTTCGACAATGCGGCCGGCATACATCACGGCGACGCGGTCGCAGTTCTCAGCGACGACGCCGAGGTCGTGGCTGATCAGCACCATCGCCATGCTCATGTCGCGGCGGATGGTGGAGAGCAGCTCCAGGATCTGCGCCTGGATGGTGGCATCGAGCGCCGTGGTCGGCTCGTCCGCGATCAGGACATCGGGATTTCCAGCAAGCGCCATCGCGATCATGATGCGCTGGACCTGGCCGCCCGAAAACTCGTGCGGATAGGCCGACAGCCGCCGCGCGGCGTCGGGAATGCCGACGAGATCGAGCAGCCGCTTCGCTTCGGCCTTCACCGCCTCGCCCTGGAGGTCGCGATGCAGCGCCAGCGCTTCGCAAAGCTGTTTGCGGATGGTCAGCACCGGGTTGAGCGCGCTTGCCGGATCCTGGAAGATCATGGCAACCCGCCCGCCCCTGACGCGATCCAGCTCGGCCGCCGGCGCGCCAAGGAGTTCGCGTCCGTCGAGCCGCACCGAGCCCGATACCGGGGCATGCCGGGGCAACAGGCCGAGCGCAGCAAGCCAGGTCACCGATTTGCCGGAGCCGGACTCGCCGACGAGGCCGAGAGCCTCGCCCTTGCCAAGAGCGATGTCGACACCGCGCAGGACCGGCACGCCCTTGAACGCGACGCTCAGGCCCTGGATGCTGACCAGCGGCGACACCGTCAGACCTCGAAATTGCCGGCGCGGAAATCCATCGCGAAGGCGGGCGCCGCCTTCCACTTGATCGACTTCGGCTTGGCCGTGAAGGTCGCGTTCTGGTGCAGCACCGTGTAGGCGGGATCCTCGCGTTCGGCGATCTCGAGCATGCGGCGGAACGCCTTCTTGCGGGCGGCGCGGTCGGTCGAGGTCTCCAGGAACTCCGAGAGCGTGTTCAGCTCGGCATTGGTCCATTCGCCGATCTGCTGCTGCTGGCCGTTCGGCCCGTGCTGGGCAACCAGCGAGGACACCGGATCGTTGAAGGCGGCCGAGTTCGACCAGTCGCGCACGGCGCGGCTCGGCGCACGTTCCATGATCTGCGACCAGTTCTCCTTGGTCTCGATCTGCACGTTGAGACCGACCGACTTCCACATCTCGACCAGCACCTGCGCGGTCGCGACCTGGTTGGTATAGTAGTTGTTGAGCAGGCGATAGGGGATCGGATCGCCCTTGTAGTTGGCCTGCTTCAGCAGATCCTGCGCGAGCTTGGGATCGTAGGCCGGCACGCTCCAGTCGGCGTTGAACATGTCGCCGTAGAACTCCCACTGCAGGCCCTTCGGCACGCGGGTGCGGCCGGCCCAGAGGCTGTCGACGATGGCCTGGCGGTCGATGGCGTGGGTGAAGGCGCGCCTGACCAGCGGATTGGCGAGCACGGCGTGGTTCTTGTCGAACACGGTGAGGCGGTGATTGAGGATGGTGCCGCCCTGCACTTCGAACGCGGCGTTCTTCTCGATGCCGGCGATCTGGTCCGGCGGAATGTCGCAGGCGAACTGGTATTCGCCCGACAAGAGGCCGTTGATGCGGCTCGCGACCTCGGGCACTTCGAGGAAACGGATGCGCTTGAGCGGCGGACGGCCGCCCCAATATTCGTCGTGGGCCTCCAGGGTCAGCGACACGTCGGGCTTGAGCTCGACGACCTTGTAGGGGCCGGTGGTGATCGGCTTGCGCGCCCAGTCGAGATAGCTTGCGGATTCTTCCCAGGCGCGGCGGTTTGCGATGTCGGAGCCGTAGCGCGACAGCCGGCCCTCGATGGTGACGTCGGGCGTCGCGTTGTAGAAGCGCACCGTGTACTTGTCGACGGCATCGACGCGCACGAGGTCCGGCCAGATGCGGCGGGCAACGGCGGGCACGTCAGGCGGCAGCTCCTTGCCGGGACGCGGCGTCGGGATCTTCTCGAAGGCCTGGATGGTGCTGCGGCTCTTCGCCTCGGTCTCGCCGAACATGCGCTGGCGGCTGAAGGTGAAGACGACGTCTTCCGCCGTCAGCTCGTCGCCATTGTGGAACTTGACGCCCTGACGCAGCTTCACCTCGACGGTCTGGTCGTCGATGCGGCGCCACTCGGTGGCAAGGCCCGGCACAGCCTCAAGACTGCCGCGCCAGTTCTTGGAGATCAGGCCTTCCCAGATCGAGGAGAAGAACACGCGCTCGCCCACGTTCGACTGCTCGCGCAGCACGTCGAGCACGTTCGAATTGGTCACCTTCTGCACGGCGATGGTCACCGACGGACGGTTGTCGCTCTGGCCGATGGCAAAGCGTGGCAGCAGCAGCGTGCCCGCGGCCGCGCCGCCGGTCTTCAGGATGGTGCGACGGGTGAATTTGGTCATGACAATAAGCCCTGCCCTCTGTGATGTCGGTTATTCGGCGAGACCGAGCGCGGCGAGATGCGCTGCGCCTTTGCGGACGTCGTCGTGGTTGCGCAGTTCCAGGATCAGCCGCGGGTTCGAGGTGAGCCGTCCCAGCGCGCGGAACACAGCAACCCACGGAATGTTGCCTTCGCCCGGCGCCCAGTGCCGGTCGGCAAAGCCGTCGGTGTCCTGGAGGTGGACATGCGTCAGCATGTCACCGGCGGTCTCGACGTAATAATCGACCGGCGGCGCTCCGGTGGAGATGTGAGCGTAGTTGGCATGGCCGGTGTCGAGCGAGACGCGGACCTTGCCGCTTTCGAGCGCCTTGGCGAGGCGCACGCGGTCACGCGGATCCCTGTCCTCGATGTTCTCGATCACGATCTCGCAGCCGATCGTCTCGGCGCGCGCGATCACCTCGGCGAGCGTCGCCTTGACGCGTTCGACGATATTGCCGCGGTTGTCGGGATAGAGGTCGAGATTGTTGTGGTCCCAGGTCGTGAACGGCGAATGGATCACCATCTGCGTCGCGCCGAGGAACTCCGCGGCATCGAGGCCCTGCAGCAGGCGCTTGGTCACCGCCTGGCGGATCATCGGGTCGTGGCTGTCGATCTTGAATCCCCAGAACGGCCCGTGAATGCCGAGCCGGCCGGTGTGGCCCGCGAGCATCTGCTTGATCTCGCCGGCAGCGCTGCGCCAGTCGCCGTCGAGCAGATCGGCGCGGAAGAAATCCTGGATCTCGAGATCGCGCTGCCGTTCCAGCAGCCAGTCACGATGCGCGGGGATCGACTTGATGGACAATGCGGCGCCCAACACCGGCTTCGACATGGCTTGCTCCTTCGTCTGCGATGACGGGAGCAGCGCTAGACCAGTTCAGTGACAGGCCCGTGAAATCAGGGTTCCGCGGCAGCGACGAGATGTGGACATCCCGAGCATCGCCAGCATCGATCTTGTGCAGCAGCGCCGCCGTCGATGCAGCCGCGTGCAGCTTGCCGCAGAAGCAAGTTCAATCGTGTCCGTAGTGATCCGGAATGGAATCCTATTCCGATCTCGCGTACATCGCGCGACATCGATCGGCGGCCACTTCCAAGGGCATCACCCTCTGATCGCGCACCAAGGGGTTGGGGGACCAACTGGGGCGGGGGATCGAAGGCTGGGGCAAGGTGACGAGGTCCGGACTCCTAGGCACTCCGGACCTCGCGCTTTCCATCAGCGCGGGCACGCCACATATTCCCAAACCCACATGTGCTTGCAGCGAAGCAGCGGGCGCCGGGCGTCAGCTCACATCGCGTCCTGCAGCGTCAGCCGCGCCGTGAAGGTCACGCTGGTCTTGCCGACCAGCGCCATGCCCTCGATGTTGGCGCCGCCAGGGAAATAATCGCCGGAAAAGCCGCAGCTGACCTCCCTGCCGCCGAAGGCGAGCGTCCTGCCGACCGCCTCGGTGTGCTGATTGACGATCATGTCGCCACGCCACTTGCCGTTCCGGAAAGTGTAGCTGCCGGTGTAGTAGAAATAGCTGTCGCCGCCCATGATGCGGCCGTCGCAGAGCACGACAACGCCCCTCGCCTGCCCGCGCTTGCCGTCACGCATCTCGATGTCGAAGATGTAGAGGCCGTTGACGACGCTGGCCCCTTCACCCGCTTCTGCGCCTGCCCCGGCCGACATCAGATCGTCTCCCCTGTAACTCTCCGTCCTCGCCAATCAGTGCGGTACGTTGCGCTCGATATCCTCGAGCCAGGCCGCCGCGCTCGAATCCGACGGCGCGCGCCAGTCGCCGCGCGGCGACAAGGAGCCTCCGGCTGACACTTTCGGGCCGTTCGGCATGGCCGAGCGCTTGAACTGGCTGAAGGCGAAGAAGCGGCGCAGAAACACCTCTAACCAGCGCCGAATCTCGGGAAGGTCATACGCCCTTCGCTTGTCGGACGGGAATGCCGGCGGCCATTCGCCCCCGGCGACGTCCTTCCACGCTTGGAGCGCCATGAAGGCAATCTTGGACGGTCGCATGCCGAAGCGCAGCGTGTAGAACAGGTTGAAGTCCTGCAGCTCGTAGGGACCGACGGACGCTTCGGTGCTCTGCGGCTTCTCGCCGGGCTGCACCGGAACCAGCTCCGGCGAGATTTCAGCCGACAGGATCGAGGCGAGTGTCCGGTTCACGTCGCCACTGAACTGCTTCGAGGCGATCACCCAGCGGATCAGATGCTGGATCAGCGTCTTCGGCACGCCGGCGTTGACGTTGTAATGCGCCATCTGGTCGCCGACGCCATAGGTGCACCAGCCGAGCGCGAGCTCGGAGAGGTCGCCGGTTCCGATGACGATGCCGCCGTGATGGTTGGCGAGGCGGAACAGATAGTCCGTGCGCAGGCCCGCCTGCACGTTCTCGAAGGTGACGTCGTAGACCTTCTCGCCCTTGCCGAAGGGATGGCCGATGTCCTTCAGCATCTGCGTCGCGGTGGTGCGGATGTCGAGCTCCTGCCAGGTCGTCTGCAACGCCTTCATCAGCGCGAGAGCATTGGTCTTGCTTTCGCTGCCGGTAGCAAAGCCCGGCATGGTGTAGGCCAGAATGTTCTCTCGCGGCAGGCCGAGCAGATCGACCGCCTTGGCGGCGACGATGAGCGCATGCGTGGAATCGAGGCCGCCGGAGACGCCAATGACGACGCGCTTGGTGCCCGTCGCGCGCATGCGCTGCACGAGGCCGGCGACCTGGATGTTGTAGGCCTCGTAGCAATCCTGCTCCAAGAGGCTCTCGTCGCTCGGCACGAACGGAAAGCGCTCGACCTTGCGCAGGAAACCGATATCGCCGGAAGGCGGCTTCAGCGCGAACGTCACCTTGCGGAAGAACGCCTCGCGCTGGCGACGGTTGTCGTCGAACGTGCCCATCAGGGCGCGCTCCTGCCTGAGCAGATCGAGGTCGACGTCGGCCGTGCTGATCTGGCCGCCCTGGCGGAACCGCTCGCCCTCGGCCAGCAGCACGCCGTTCTCGTAGATCGAGGTCTGGCCATCCCAGGCCAGATCCGTTGTCGACTCCCCGGCACCGGCAGCGGAATAGACATAGGCGGCGAGGCAGCGCGCCGAGGTCGACTGGCACAACAGCGCGCGCGCGCGGGCCCGGCCGATGGTGATCGGACTACCCGAGAGGTTGACCAGCACGCTGGCACCGGCCAGCGCCAGCTCGGAGGCCGGCGTCACCGGGATCCACATGTCCTCGCAGATCTCGACGCCGAGGGTGAGGCCCGGAACGTCCTCCGCGGCGAACAGGAGATCGACGCCGAACGGGGCATGCAGTCCGCCAAAGGCAATGCTCTCGCCGGCGATTCCTGCTCCGGAGGCGAAATGGCGGCCCTCGTAGAATTCGCGGTAGGTCGGCAGGTAGCTCTTGGGCACGACACCAAGGACGTTGCCGCGATGGATGACGACGGCGCAATTGTAGATGCGGTGGCCAAAACGCAGCGGCGCTCCCACGATCAGCACGGTCATCAGCGCCGCGGAGGCCTCGACGATGGTGACGAGCCCGCGCTCGACCGCGTCGAGCAGCGGGTCCTGCTTCACGAGGTCCTCGATCGCGTAACCGGACAGGCACAACTCGGGAAACACGGCGACCGCAACCGACTGCTCGTGGCAGGCATTGGCCGCCGCCAGGACGGCCTTCGCATTGGCCGAGGGATCGGCCACATGGGAGGTGGTCACGCAGGCCGCCACGCGCGCAAATCCGTGGGCGTAGATCGAGTGGAAAGTCATCCAGGACCCTTAATCTCTTGGCGGCCGGCCGCAGCCGTCAGCTCCGCCTCTATGTAACCTATGGACCCCGCCCCGTGCAGGTCATCCGCCGTCATGCATAACGGATTTGCGCTCCGGCCGGTCTAATTCCGGCGATCTCAGGCGCTGCGGGCCAGCACGCCGGACAGGTCGCCGCGCAGCCACTGCGCGATCCGGGGCCAGGCATGTGCGTGGGTCCGTGCGCCCATGAACAGGCCGAGATGGTTGCTCGGCTCGGACGCCGCCGCAATGAAGGCCGGTAGCGTGCCGACGAGTGCGGCGGTGGCAAGGGCCTGCGTCGCCGGCACCACGTCGTCGTCAAGCCCGGCCAGCAGGAAGACCGGCGCCTTGACGTCCTTCAGGTCAATCCGGCGGCCGAGCGCGACGAAGTCGCCGCCGGCAATCCGGTTCTCCCGGAAGATCCGGTTGACGATCTCGAGATAATAGGTGCCGGGCAGATCCATCGTCTCCACGTTCCAGCGGTCGAAGCGCGCGAGCAGCGCCGCGCCCTCCTCGTCCACGAGCTCCCTTTGCAAAGCTGTTGCGATATCCTCACGGCTTGGCGTCCGCGACCAGAAGCGCAGCATCTCCTCGCCGCTGACATTGCCGCCGCCGCGCGCGACGAGCTGGTCGTAGACCAGCTCGGGCGCGTTGCGGGCGAGCCTGGACAGCGAAGACTCGATCGACAGATCGACCGGCGCGCCGACCAGGACCAGCCGCCGCACCTTGGCCGGAAACCGCGCCGCGTAGAGCAGAGACAACCAGCCGCCTTGGCACAGGCCGACCAGGTCGACCGGCGCGCCGATCTCGTCGATGGCGACGTTGAGATCCCCAAGATAGCTGTCGATCGAGAGGTAGCGCATGTCCGGCGTCGCCGAACGCCAGTCGGTGAGATAGACCCGGTCGACGCCACCATTTTGCAGCGACTGCACCACGCTGTGGCCCGGCGCGAAGTCGGCGATCAGGGCCCGATGCAGCGCATAGGGTGCGCAGACCAGCGCCGGCTGGCCGGACCGGTCCTTCGCGCAGGCGCGCAGGCGCATGGTTGCAAGCTCGAGCGCAACCGTGCCGGGCGTCGTCCAGGGCAGGCTGCCGTCCGCCGGCGGTTCAGCCGGTCCGCGCTCCATCCACCAGAAGCAGGCATCTAAAGCCAGGCGCGCCGCCGCAAACGGCCAGAGCAGCTGGTCGCCTTGGCCGTGATCCGGTCCGCCCGGCTGTTTGCCCGTCTTGTCCACCAAATCTATCTCGCGCGCCTCACAAGAACGCCTCGAAGCTAATGACGGAAATGCCGTGTTCGCCGAAGCTCCGATGGGCCGCCGCCATGGAGCCGTCGAGGTCGATGCCGCGGCAGGCGTCCTCGATCACGACGACCTCGAACCCCGCCTTGCGGGCATCCTCTGCCGAGAAGCGGACACAGAAGTCGAGCGCCAGTCCTGCGACGAAAACGGTTCTGAGCTCGCGCTCACGCAGATAGCCGAGCAGCCCCGTCGGCGTCTTGTGGTCGTTCTCGAACAGCGCCGAATAGGAATCGATGCCGCGGCGAAAGCCCTTGCGCACCACGAGGTTCGCCCTTGAGGCGTCCAGCTCGCGGTGGAATTCGGCGCCGGCCGTGCCCTGCACGCAATGCGTCGGCCACAGCACCTGGGTGCCGTAGTCGAGCTCGATGGTCTGGAACGGCTGCTTGCCGGCGTGGTTTGGCGCGAAGGAGACGTGATCGCCCGGATGCCAGTCCTGGGTCAGCACCACATTGGCGAATTTTTGGGCGATGCGATTGATGGCGGGCACGACTTTCTCGCCGCCGGGCACGGCCAGCGCCCCGCCGGTGCAGAAGTCGTTCTGCACGTCGATCACCAGCAGCACGTCGCGGTCGGCAATCTTCATCGCAAGGCTCCATTCCATCGCCGGGCGTCGAAGCGCCCGGCGCTCCCTCAATGTCGATCTTCCGGCCCGGCTTCGCAACCACCGACAGCGTGTGGCGATGTCGCGCCGGGCCAATGCGCATCATGGGAATGCAACGGTTTGGCATCGTCCGTGTTGACTAGGCACAATCAGGCGAGGATTCTCGGACGGTCTGCAAATTGCGGACCGGATCAGCAACGGAGGCAGAGGTTCCCGAGGGCCGGCGAGGCCGCGGCAGCCGCAGGGGTCATGGGAATCGGCAGGACATGGGTATCGGCAAGACTGGACAAATTCTTCTCGCCGATATCGGCGGCACCAATGCGCGCTTTGCGCTGAGCCAGGGCGACCAGATCGGGGCCATCGACTACGTGAAGGTCGCCGACTTCCCGACGGTTCGGGAAGCCATTGCCGATGTGCTGGCGCGCCGGACCGGCGGCGAAGCGCCGCCGCGCGCCGTGCTGGCCGTGGCAGGCCCGGTCACCAACAACCGCTGCGTCATGACCAACAGCCCCTGGGTCATCGACGGCTACGAGCTGCAGCCGGCGCTCGGCTTCGACAGCGTCCACGTGCTCAACGATTTCGAGGTGGTGGCCTGGTCCCTGCCCGGCTTGCAGCCGGCGGACCTCATTCCGCTCGGCGGACAGGACGGCTTGTCGGGAGAGCCGCTGCTGGTGGTTGGCCCCGGAACCGGCTTTGGCGTCTCCTGCCTGGTCGAGCGCCATGGGGCGCGGCTCGCCGTCGTCACCGAGGCGGGGCACGCGACGCTTCCGGCCGAGAACGAGCGCGAGGAGCGCGTCATCGCAGCCTTGCGACAGCGCCTCGGCCATGTCTCGATCGAGCGCGGCGCCCTCTCGGGCTCCGGTCTGCAGAGCCTCTACGAAGCTCTTGCGACGGTCGATGGCGCCCAGGTGCCGCAACGCGATGCCGCCGCCATCACCAGGGCGGCCCTCGACGGCAGCTGTGCGCACAGCCGCGCGACGCTGGAGATGTTCTGCGCCATCCTCGGCTCGGTCGCCGGCAATCTGGCGGTGACCTTCGGCGCGCGTGGCGGCGTCTATATCGCCGGCGGGATCGTGCCGCGCTTTCCCGAGTTCCTCGCCGCCTCGGCTTTCCGCGCGCGCTTCGAGGCAAAGGGACGCTTCCAGGATTACTTGCGCAACATTCCGACCCGGCTGGTCACCCGGCCGGATGCGAGCTTCCTCGGCCTGAAGATGTTTGCCGACCACAATCCGGATTGAGCTCGACCGGCTGCGATGCCGTCCGGTCCGTTAACTATTCACAGCTGATTGCAGTGCACACGCGGTTCCACGTGCGATCGCGCTTGCCCCTTTGTTTCCGATGGGAAACAATTCGCGCCTGTGTGTGGCGTTAGTTGCGGGGGCGTGACATGCGTAAGCAGGACGTAGGATTCGACTATCACCGCTATCACCGCCTGCTGACCGAGGCGGACGACGAGGACAAGCGGCTCGCGCTGATCGAGCTCTTGATCGAGGAAAAGGCGCGAGACCGGCTGGCCGCCCAGCGCGCCTCGGATCGCGCCGCCATGACGGCCCATACCATCGCCACCGTGCTGAGGAACGGCCGCGGCTGAGCCTGCAATGCCGTGGCGTGTGAGCCCGTGGCGGCACGCGCGTGTATCCCGGTTGCGATTCAGTTAAGTATCCCTCGCAAGCTCGCGTCAAACTTTTTGCTCTAAGAGTTCCCTCACCTGATGCAATTCAGGATCAAAACAGGGGGAATGAACATGAGCATGCTTTCGCTTGCCGCAATGCCGGTCGCCGCCGAAACGCGTTTTGCCAATTCTTCGTTCAAGACCATCTTGCTGTTCTGCTGCGCGGGCCTCCTCGCCTCGCTCGGCCTGATGGCGCGCGGCATCGATATCGGCGCCAGCCTGATCTGAGCCGCCGCGAATTCCTTCGTGACATGGCCGCCCCTCGGGCGGCCATTTTCGTTCGCGCGGCATCTTCCGCCGTCGGCCAGCGCCGACTCAGTGCGGCGCTTTCGCGGTGGCTTCCGGAAACATCGAATCGATCATCGCCTTGAGCTGGTCGATCGAAATCGGCTTGCGCAGGATGGGCCTGCGGCGGAGCAAGGACGGCAGCAATTCCGGCCCGTAGCCGGTGGCGAACAGGAACGGCTTGCCGCGGCGCTCGATCAGGTCGGCGACCGGATCGACGTAAAGACCCATAAGATTGATGTCGAGAATAGCGAAATCATATTGCGCGGTCATCGCGAAGGCGCTCGCGTCCCGGACATTGTCCGCTTCCGCGACGACGTGGTGGCCGAGTTCTTCCACCATGTCGGCCATCATCATCCGGATCAACGCCTCGTCTTCGACCAGGAAAACGGAGAGTCCGTCCGCCATATCAACCCCGCAGTCAGCCTCGCGAAGCTAACCATACCCGAATTGCGGAAAGGATTCACGAATTCGTGGCGGGCGCCGTTAATTCAGGCGCCCGCAATCCGATTCAACTTGATCAATCCAGCCCGCGCTCGTGGCTGAGGCGCACCATCTCCTGGATGAAGACCTGCTTCTGCTTGTCGTCGAGGCTCGAAAAGAGCGGCTCGGCGGCGTCGGCGACGTTGCGCTGGTCGGAGGCGCGGTCGATCAGGAATTGCGCCTCGTTGCGCATCTGCTCGATGATGTCGTCGGGCGGATCGCGCTTGGCGCGGGCAACCCGGAGGTTGAGCCGCTCTGCACCATTATGCCCGAGGTAGTGCATAGCGCTCGAGAAGCCGTACCAATGCTTCTCCTGGTCAGGCGTGAGGTTCAGCTCGGTCTTGATCCGCTCGATATAGGAATCGCTGTTGGCGACGATCTGGTCGGCGGTCAGTTGCGGCGCGCCCGGCTGGGTGAGGACGGTGACGTCCTTGTTGTCCTTGCTGTCCTGCGGGGCGTTCTTGGCTTCCTTGCTCGCCTTGCTGCCCTTGCCTGCCTTGGCGTTGTCCTTGGCGCTCTTTGCGTCCTTGGCGTCCTTGTCCTTGCCGGCGCCCTGCTGCTTGGCGTCCTTCGAATCCTTGCTGGCGTCCTTGTTGGCAGCGGGCGGCGGACTGGCATTGTTGTTGCCGACACCGAGCACGCCGGTGAACACGCCGACCACGCCGCCGATCGCGCCGCCGAGCACGCCTCCGACGGGGCCGGCCGCCTTGTTCCCGGCCGCCGCGCCCTCCTGAACGCCTTTGACCAATCCTTGAGCATTCGCGACCGCGGCCGCGCCGAGCAGCATTGTGAGCACGCTCCCCAACGCCAGCCAACGTCGCAGGTGAAGCCGCGCTGGCGGCGCCGGGTCGATCATTCTCGTCTCCATCGTCGAACGGATTGGCCTCTGTCGGGGTGGAAGCTTCCCGCCGGTTGCAACTCTATCGTTTTCGCCGCTTCGAGGTCCAGACGCAGCCAATCGCTGTCCACGCCCGAAAAGTCTTTCGCGCGAAGCGGTTATGCAGGCTTATTCGAAACTGCGGCGTAATTGCGCACGGAGCGTTCCCGGCCGGCTTGCGCGGCGTGTGCGGCGCAAAAGAAGCAGACGCCGGTTTGCGTCCGGATGCACGGCGACGCAACGCGCTGCCGCGCATCCGGGCACAACGTTAGTTCTAGACGATCGCCGTTCGGCTTTCTCGACAGACGCAATCAATCATGATCTGATCGCGCTACCAATTTGTCGCGCGGCGCATGATCGGGATCGGCGCTGACGGCACCGGCAAGACGCGATCAAGAAGCGATCAACAAGAAACGCCAACAAGAAAATCGAAAGCAAAACTCGGAAGAGTTCAGAGGAAACCCAGAACAATAAAACACCCAAGCGAGGAAACGAGATGTCACGAAAGACACTGACGCGACGTCAATTTGTGGCTGCCACTGCAATGTCCTCCGCGGCGCTGATCTCAGCGCCTTACGTCCGCGGCGCCTACGCCGCCGGCAAACTCTCGATAGGCTTCTGGGACCATTGGGTGCCGGGCGCCAACAAGGCCTCGACCGATCTCGTCAACGAATGGGCCGCGAAGGAGAAGGTCGAAGTCTCCATCGACTACATCACCAGCAACAACAAGAAGATCGAGCTGACGGCCGCCGCCGAGGCGCAGGCCAAGTCCGGTCACGACATCCTGCAGATGCCGAGCTGGTGGCCACAGGCTTACGCCGAGAATCTCGAGCCGCTCAACGACGTCATGGAGCCGCTGCTCAAGCAGAACGGTGAGGTGAACGGCACCGTCAAATATCTCGGACAATCCGGCGGCAAATGGCTCGCAGTGCCTGCGACACCCGGCAGCCAGATCAAGGGCCCCTGCTCCCGCATCGACCTGATGAAGAAGCACGCCGGCATTGACGTGCAGGAGATGTATCCGGCCGGCGGCCCGCCCAAGGTCGAGAACTGGACGATGGAGACCTTCCTGAAGGCGGCCGAGGCTTGCCACAAGGCCGGCGTTCCGTTCGGCATCGGTATGGGCGAGACCACCGACAGCGTGGATACCGCCGGCGCGATCTTCCAGTCGTTCGGCGCCGAGCTCGTCAATGCCAAGGGCGACATCACGGTGAAGACCGACCAGGTTCGCCAAGCGATGGAGTTCTACAAGAAGCTGATCGCCTTCCTGCCGCCGGATGCGCCGTCCTGGGACGACGCCTCCAACAACAAATGGCTGATCTCCGGCCGCGGCGCGATGATCCTCAATCCGCCGAGCGCCTGGGCCGTTGCCAAGCGCGACGCGCCGCAGGTCGCCGAGCAGTGCTGGACGCACGGCTTCCCGTCCGGTCCGAAGGGGCGGTTCGCACCGTACCTGCCCTACTTCTGGGGCGTCTGGAGCTTCGGCAAGAACAAGGAGGCCGCCAAGAGCCTGCTCGTTCACATGTCCTCGCCCTCGTCGATCGAGAAGTTCGTGGCAGTCAGCGGCGGCTATGATCTGCCGGCCTACGCGAACATGACCAAGTTCAAGACATGGGAGGAGGAAGGGCCGCCGAAGGGCACGCTCTTCCACTATCCGGACCCCTACAAGCATCAGACGCTGTCGATCGCAGCGTCGCCCGCGCCGCCCAAGATCGCGCAACAGATCTACTTCCAGGCGACGCTGACCAAGATGGCGCTGCGCTTTGCGCGCGGCGAAACCATGGAGCAGGCGCTCGCCTGGGCGGAAGGCGAGTGCGAAGGCTTCATGCGAAGCTAGACCGCGACGGGACCGGACGGCTCGCGCCGCCTGCGCGAGCCGTCCGCATCCCGTGACCGCATCCGCATGGCTGCGAAGCCGCCCCAACGGCCGGCTTTGCAGTTGGAAGTCCGCAAAGAGAAGCTGACTCAAGAGAGCTGATTCAAGGAATCTGACATGGCCGATGTCGTCGTTGAGCGAGGTCCCGTCGCCCGGGCGACGGGCGCGCGGAAGGGCTCAAGCCTGCGCAATACGCTGGGGCGGAAATCGACGGTCGCGTTCCTCCTGACGCTGCCGCTGATCCTCCTGATCGTGCTGCTGGTGCTCTACCCCGCCTTCTATTCGCTCTACCTGGCGACGCTGAACAAGGCGATGACGAAATTCGTCGGCCTCGGCAATTTCACGTTCCTGTTCAAGCGCGAGACGTTCTGGATGGTGGTGCAGCAGTCCTGCATCTTCGCGATCACCGCCGTGATCTTCAAGGCGCTGATCGGCTTCATCGTCGCGCATTTCGTCCACAACATTCCCGGCAAGAAGCAGCGCAAATGGCGCGGCATGCTGCTGGTGCCCTGGGTGATCCCGCCGGCGATGAGCACGCTGGCCTGGCTGTGGCTGTTCGACCCCTCCTACAGCGCCTTCAACTACACGCTCTCCTTCTTCGGCGTCGGTCCGATCCCCTGGCTTGGTGATACCTTCTGGGCGCGCTTCTCCGTCATCCTCGTCAACGTCTGGTACGGCGCGCCGTTCTTCCTGATCATGTATCTGGCCGCGCTGAAATCCGTGCCGGACCAGCTTTACGAGGCCGCGGCAATCGACGGCGCCAACTGGTGGCAGAAGATCTGGCACATCACCTTGCCGATGATGCGCAACATCATCGCGATCACGACCCTCTTCTCCCTGATCGTGACCTTCGCCAATTTCGACATCGTGCGCATCCTGACGTCGGGCGGCCCGCTCGATACGACGCATCTGTTCGCCACCTGGGCGTTCCAGGTCGGCATCCAGAGCAGCGACATTCCGCTCGGCGCCTGCGTTTCTCTGTTCATGGTGCCGATCCTCGCCGTCGCAGCGATCTTCATCCTGCGCGATGTCAACAAACGCGGGAACGAAGCCTGATGAGCACGCTTGCAATCGACAAGGCCGGCCCGTCCCGCAAGGTCAAATACGGCAGCATGAGCCGCGACCGCACCTGGGCGCTGCGCTGGTCCTATTTCTTCCTGGTGCTGTTCGCGATCTTCTTCCTGACGCCGCCGGTCTACATGCTGATCACCTCGCTCAAGAGCAGCGCGGAGATATCGGCAGCGACCAATCCCTGGTGGGTGTTCCACCCGACGCTCTCGAACTATGTCGAGCTCCTGACCTCGAACCAGTTCCTGCGCTTCTTCTGGAACTCGGCGATCGTGTCGATCGTGGTCGTCATCGTGACGATGCTGATCAGCATCCCCGCCGCTTTTGCGCTGGCGCGGATGAAGTTCTGGGGCTCGGCGACGCTCGCCACCGGCGTCTTCCTGACCTACCTGATCCCGGACAGTCTCCTGTTCATCCCGCTGTTCAAGATGCTCGGCGTGGTCCAGGACCTGACCGGCATCACGCTGCTCAACCGATGGTACGTGCTGCTGTTCATCTATCCGACGCTGACGGTGCCGTTCTGCACCTGGATCATGATCGGCTATTTCGCTTCGATCCCGAAGGAGCTCGACGAGGCCGCCCTCATCGACGGCGCTTCCTGGCTGCAGACCCTGACGCGGATCTTCATCCCCGTCGCGCTGCCCGGGCTGATCGCGGCGACCATCTTCGCCTTCACGGTGTCCTGGGCGCAGTTCCTCTATCCCCTGGTGTTCACGACATCGGTCGACCAGCTCGTGCTGCCGGTCGGCATCACCACTACGCTGATCAAGGGCGACGTGTTCAACTGGGGACAGATCATGACCGGCGCGCTGCTCGGCGCCGCGCCGCCGCTGATCATCTACGCATTCCTGATGGACTACTACATTGCCGGCCTGACCGCCGGTGCGACAAAGGGTTGATGGCTCATGGCTGACGTTGCTCTGCGGAAGGTAGTTAAGCGTTACGACGATGTCGAAGCCGTGCGCGGCATCGACCTCGATATCGCCGACCATGAGTTCATCGTGCTTGTCGGCCCCTCCGGCTGCGGCAAGTCGACCACACTGCGGATGATCGCCGGGCTCGAGGACATCAGCGACGGCGACATCATGATCGGCGGCGACGTCGTCAACGACGTTCCGCCGAAGGATCGCGACATCGCGATGGTGTTCCAGAACTACGCGCTGTACCCGCACATGACGGTCGCCGAGAACATGTCGTTCGGGCTGCGCCTGAAGCACTATCCCAAGGCCGAGATCAAGGCCCGCGTGACGGAAGCCGCCCGGCTCCTCGACATCACCGACCTGATCGACCGCAAGCCGAAGCAGCTCTCCGGCGGCCAGCGCCAGCGCGTCGCGATGGGCCGTGCCATCGTGCGCAACCCGAAGGTCTTCCTGTTCGACGAGCCGCTGTCCAATCTCGACGCGAAACTCCGCGTGCAGATGCGGATCGAGATCAAGAAGGTGCACCAGAAGGTGCGCACCACCACGGTCTACGTCACCCACGACCAGGTCGAGGCGATGACGCTGGCCGATCGCGTCGTGGTCATGAACAAGGGCAAGATCGAGCAGATCGGGACGCCGAACGAGCTTTACCACAAGCCGGCGACGCGCTTCGTGGCGGGCTTCATCGGCTCGCCCGCGATGAACTTCCTCCCGTGCCGGCTCGAGGATGTCGGCGGCACGCTCCAGCTCCGCCTCACCGACCGCATCGCTTTCGCGCTGCCGGCGGCCCGCGCCGCGCGCTACAACGCGCTGTCGCGGACCGACAAGCTGCTGCTCGGCATCCGGCCCGAGCATCTCACCGAGGCGCATGCGCATCTGGGGCCGGGCGTCGAGACCTTCGACACCGTGCTCGATGTCACCGAGCCGATGGGAATGGAGACCCTGGTCTATTTCGGGCTCGACGGCACGCCGGTCTGCGGCCGTGTCGATCCCAATGCCGGCGCCAAGGACGGGGCTCCCATGCGTTTGGCGATGGACCTCAACAACATGCACCTGCTAAACGAGGAGACCGGCGCCGTCCTGTGACGCCGGCTCAAGAAACGCAAGGCAGGCAGGGGAGCGATGGCGTCCAACAAGAAGAAGATTTTCGTTACACAAACTTTGTCGCAAGGGGCACGCGCCCTCCTCACCCAGCGGGATGATATCGAGCTCGTCGAGTTTTCGAATCTGATCTCGGCCGGGGATTTCGAGGCCATGCTGAAGAGCCATGCGCCGGTCCATGGCGTGGCGCTCGGCGCCACCGCCTTCGGCGAGACCGAGCTCGAGGCCTCCAAGGACATGAAGGTGGTGACCCGCATCGGCGTCGGCTATGACGCCGTCGACGTCCCCGCCCTCTCCCGCCGCAAGGTGCCGCTGATGGTCGCCGGCAGCGCGAACTCGCCGTCCGTCGCCGAGCAGGCCCTGTTCATGATGCTGACGCTCGCCAAGCGCGCCCAGGAAATGCATTCCTGCGTCAAGGACGGCCAATGGGCCAATCGGCTCAGCATGTTGCCGTTCGATCTCTACGGCAAGACTGTGCTGATCATCGGCTTCGGCCGCATCGGCAGCCGCACCGCCAAGCGCTGCCTGGCGATGGAAATGAAGGTGCAGGTCTACGATCCCTACAAGGGCGCGGCCGACATCAAGGCGGCCGGATGCGAGCAGGTCACCGACCTCGACGCCGCGCTGCCGAACGCCGATTTCGTCACCATCCACTGCCCGAAGACGCCGGAGACCGTCGGACTGTTCGACGCCGCGCGGATCGGCCGGATGAAGCCGAAATCCTATCTCATCAACACCGCGCGCGGCGGCATCGTGAAGGAAGCCGCGCTGTACGATGCGCTGACGTCCGGCAAGCTCGCCGGTGCCGGCATCGACGTGTTCGAGGTGGAGCCGCCCCCGGTCAGCAACGCGCTGTTCGCGCTGCCCAACGTCATCATGGCTCCGCACGTCGCCGGCGTCACCGTCGAGGCGGTGCAGCGCATGAGCGAGCAGACTGCCCGCAACATTTTGAGTGTTCTGGACGGCGATCCGATCACGCAGAACGTCATCAATCAGGACGTGCTCCGCTGAGCGCTCTATCGGCGGGCGGCCCCATCCGCCCGCCTTCGGGCCGCCAGAAAGCGTCCCATTTTGGTGCAGATCGGGCCCCAACTCAGCCTTAATCAAACCTGCGTAATGTTCCCGGCCGCGGCGGCAGTGGGACAGACTTGCCGGCCGCGTCGAGCTGGAGGATGGACCCTTGTCAGAGATCGACCCGACCGACCACGCGCTGGCGACCATCGCCAGCATCCTGGAGAACCCCGAGCCGGCTCTCGTCGCCCGCGACACCGAAGCGGCGGCCGCCGACGAAGAGACGGTCGCTCACGAGGATACGGCTGCGAGCGAGCATTCAGCCTCCGCCGACGAGCATGTGGTCGCCGATGAGCATCCCGTGGTCGAGGAGCAGCCGCTGGTGCCGGAGCACACCGATGCCGACGGCTACAGCAAGGTCGGCCCCGGGCCGATGGTGGCGATCCGCCTCAAATGGACCGTTCATCGCGGCGATGACGGCCAGTACTACGTCCACGAGACCATCGGCGAGCAATCCGCGCCCGTGGTCAGCGGACCCATGACGAGCGAGGCCGCCGTGCATTTCGTCGACGCGCACGAGGACGAGGCCAACAGGCGTTTCGAGCTGCTGCGCAGCGAGATCGCCGGCCGCAGCTCGCTCGCCGAGTTCGAGCGCAAGGGCGAATCCTGACGCCCGCATGGTCTTGACCTCTCCCCCACCGGGGAGAGGTGTCTATCGAGTTTCCCGCTACTTCCGTCCGAGATAATCCTTCTTCACCAGCTCGACGCCCGCGTGCCGCAACAGGTCGTAGGCGGTGGTTACGTGGAAGAAGAACTGCGGGACGCTGAACGTCAGCAGCAGCGTCCGCCCGGTGAAGGGCAGCTCGGTCCCGTTTTTCAGCCTGAAGAAGACGTTCTGCTCCGCCGCCGCGTCGATCGCCGCGCGCGGCAGGCTCTCGATGAATTCGATCGAGGTGGCGATGCGCGCCTGCAGCCCGGCCATGTCGTGCTCGAGCACCGGCAGCGCCACCGGCTCTTGCTGCGCCAGCAGGGCCGGCGCGACGGTGGCGTGGCGGCAGGCCTCGCCGACCTGCTGCGCCAGATCGTACATGTTCGGCGCAAGGCGCATCCCGAGCAAGACTGCCGGATTGAACTTGCGGGCCTCGGCATAGGCAACGCCCTTGTCGAGCAGCGCCGACAGGTTGCGCAAATTCGGCACGAAGAGACCGACCGAGGCCTCGTACATCGAGATCGTCACCCGGCATTCCTTTCAATTCCGCCTCGCCAGCGGCGGGCATCTGGTCTAAATCCACGTCTGAAGAGCTGCACAATGACAGCTCGGGCATGGGTGGAAAAGATGATCGTTCGAATATCCGTTCGAATCGTGACGGCTTTGGCCGTGGCGTTGCTGGCAAACCTTTCGGCGCAGGCACAGCAGGCGCCCTCGCGCCTCGACGAGATCGTCAAGCGCGGCACGTTGCGGGTCGGCATGACCGGCGACTACAAGCCCTTCACCTATCTCGACAAGACCACGCAGCAGTTCAGCGGCTTCGACGTCGACATGGCGGAGGCGCTCGGCAAGGCGCTCGGCGTCAAGGTCGAATACGTAGCCACGGCCTGGCCGAAGCTGATGAAGGATTTCGAGGCCGACCAGTTCGATATCGCCATGGGCGGCGTGTCGGTGACGCTCGACCGGCAGAAGAAGGGCTTCTTCTCGATGCCGATCATGCGCGAGGGCAAGACGCCGATCACGCGCTGCGGCGACGTCGGCAAGTACCAGAGCATCACCGACATCGACAAGAAGGGCACCCGCGTCATCGTCAATCCCGGCGGCACCAACGAGCGCTTCGCGCGCGCCAACATCAAGGACGCCGAGATCACCGTGTTCGCCGACAACACCGTAATCTTCGACGAGATCGCCAAGGGCAATGCCGACCTGATGATGACGGACGCCTCCGAGACGCGCTACCAGCAGAAGCAGCATCAAGGCGTGCTCTGCGCAGTGCATCCGGAAAAGCCGTTCGACTTCTCGGAGAAGGCCTACTGGCTCCAGCGCGACATGGCGTTCAAGGCCTTCGTCGACCAGTGGCTGCACATCTCCATGGAAGACGGCAGCTACAGGAAGATCTACGCCGCCTGGTTCGACTAGGGCGTTTTCACGCGTTGAGCTCGCGCGCCGTTCCGATTTCGAGGGAACGGCGCTCCAGGCCGCGTCCTCCTGGCGCTGCCTCCGCCAAACTTTGGACCGGCCCCTCGCCTATTGAACCCGGAACAGCGGGACGACGACTCATACCGAGACAGTGATCTAGATCACGTTTTGGAATGAAGCTGGCGCGTATGCGTCGGTGCGGGGACCACCTGTTCAGGAGATGGAAATGAGGAAGCTGTTGGCCGCGGCCGCATTCCTTTTGGCGAGCACTGCCGCGCAGGCGCAGTACACCTTCGAATATGGCGGGCGCACCATCCGCATCGATCCCGACCGCGGCACGGTGCAGATCCCCGGCGTGTACGACAACACCGGCCAAGGGCAAGGCAAGGCCAAGAAGGCCACCAAGAAGAACGAGACGGCGCCGGGCCAGCAGCCGCAGGAGGCCAAGGTCGATCCGCAGCCGCCGGCCGCACCGACGCCGCCGCCTGCTCCCGCGGTAGCTCCGCCCGTCGCCACGCAGGCTCCCGCGCCCGTGGCGGCCGCACCGCCTCCCGCGCCGCCTGCTCCGCCACCGGCCGCGACCGCCAACGCCGCTCCGGCGGATACGGCTCTGGTGCCTCCGCCCGCACCGCCTCCGGCCCCCGCTCCGGCCGAGCAGCAGGCCGCTCCCGCGGCACCACCTGCGCCGCCGCCGGCCACAGCGGCAGCTGCGCCGCCCGCGCCCCCGGCCCCGCCGCCAGCGCCGGCCCCCGCACCGGTCCAGTCCGCCGCCGTCGCCCCGCCGGCTCCGGCCGCCGCGCCCACGCGCGACCTCAGTTCGCCGCTCGGCGTCTGGCTCACCGAGGAGAAGGAAGGCAAGGTCCGCATCGAGCAATGCGGCAGCAATCTCTGCGGCTACTCGGTCGACAGCAAATCGAACCAGAACGGCGAGCAGGTCCTGATCAACATGAAGCCTGGCAAGGACCAGAAATGGTCCGGCCGCATCCTCGATCCCAACAGCGGATCGACCTACGACTCCACGATCGCCATGAAGGGCACCGACCGCCTGCGCGTACAGGGCTGCGCCTTCGGCGGCATGTTCTGCGGCGGCCAGACCTGGACGCGGGTGAACTGAGTTCGGCGTCGACGCTCTGACCAAAACAAGGGGCCCGTGATCCGGGCCCCTTTGCGTTGTCCGCGATGTCGTGGCGAGGTGAGCCACCTCACAGAGCGGCTTGCAGGCGTGAGCCCCCTCACATCGCCGGTTCCGCGCGCCGTGCCACGTTCCCCCGCATGGTCAACCACAGGGGCGTGCCATGCACGGCTTTCGCAGAGGACTCTTCGCTACCCTTGTCGCCATCGCTTTTCCGCTGACGCAGGCGTCCGCCGCGACAAGCAGCTTCGACGGCACGTGGAACGTCCGCATCTCGTCGTCGAGCGAGACCTGCGGCAATGGCGCGACCGTCGCGATCGGCATCAACAACGGCCAGATCGCATCAAGCAGTGCCGCGGTGACGGCCTCGGGCCGCGTGGCGGAGGCCGGCAGCATCAACGTCACCCTGAGCACCGGCATCAAGCGGGCCGTCGGCTTCGGCCGGCTCAGCGGCACTTCCGGCTCAGGCACCTGGCGCGGCGCGCTGTGCACGGGCACATGGACGGCGGAGCGGATGTGATTCTCTTGTCCCGGACGCGCTGCAGCGTGAAACGCTGCCGCGCAGAGCCGGGACCCAGACAGCTTGCTTAAACGTGGGGGCCCCGGCTCAGCAGCGCATCACTAACGTTCTGCGCTGCGTCCGGGGCACGAGAACTAGCCGAGCGGCGCGTTGTAGTCCGCGTCCGTCACCGGCTCGAGCCAGGTCGAGAACACGCCGTCGAGCGCTTCCTGCATGGCGATATGGCACATGCTGTTGCCCGGCGAGGCGCCGTGCCAATGCACTTCACCCGGCGGAATCCAGACGGTGTCGCCGGGACGGATTTCCTGCACCGGACCGCCCTTGGTCTGGACGCGGCCGACGCCCGAAATCACGTAGAGGGTCTGCCCGAGCGGATGGTGGTGCCAGTTGGTGCGGGCGCCCGGCTCGAACGAGACGCGCGAGACGTTCAACCGCGCCGGCGCGGGCGCCATGTTGATGGGATCCTGCAGCACGGTGCCGGTGAAGTGTTCCTTCGGCGCGCGGCGGGTCGGCCGCGTGCCGGCGAGCGTGATGTCCATGAGCTACCTCGTTTCCTTCCGGTGTTTGTTGCCTGTTACTTCTTGCTGGCGGCGTAGCGCGCCTTGGTCTCGGCGTTCATGGGATAGAGGCCCGGCAGCACGGCGCCGTTGTTCACCTCGTTGACGATCCAGGCTTCCATGCGCTCCTGCTCGACGCCCTCGTTGAGGACGTGGTCGAGCATGGCCTGCGGGATCAGCACGCAGCCGTCCTGGTCGGCGACCACGATGTCGTTCGGGAAAACGGCAACGCCGCCGCAGCCGATCGGCTCGCCCCAGCCGACGAAGGTCAGGCCCGCAACCGACGGCGGCGCGGCATAGCCGTCGCACCACACCGGCAGATTGGTGCCGAGCACGCCCTCGACGTCACGCACCACGCCGTCGGTGACGAGCGCGGTGACGCCGCGCTTCATCATGCGGGCGCAGAGGATGTCGCCGAAGATGCCGGCATCGGTGATGCCCATGGCATCGACCACGGCGATACAGCCTTCCGGCATCGCCTCGATCGCGGTGCGGGTCGAGATCGGCGACGACCAGGATTCCGGCGTCGCCAGATCCTCGCGCGCCGGCACGAAGCGCAGCGTGAAGGCCGGCCCCACCAGGCGCGGCAAGCCCGGACGCAGCGGACGCGCGCCGCGCATCCAGACGTTGCGCAGGCCCTTCTTCAGCAGGACCGTGGTGATGGTGGCAGTGGTGATGCCGGCGAGGGTCTTGCGGGCTTCGGGGGACAGCGACATGGACGAGAACGAGCTCCGAGGTGCGGGAAAGAACGCGCGCATCTTGCGAGCCGCGAGCCGTGCGTCAAGGGCGAAAAGGCCTGCAGGAATGCAGGGCGGCAGCGCCGTTATGCGACGCGATAACAAGGCTTTATCGCTCCCCCCGGCATTAATTTATTGGACTTGCGGGCGCATTTACGCGAAGCAGGGACAAGCGGAACTCAAGGTCGAGCCCGCTTTCCCGAGAAGCCCGATTTCGACAGCGCTTTGACAGCTCATGGCCGCGACGCTTCCCCCGCCCCGTCTTCTGCCCAGTGGCGACAGTGCCGTCACGGTCGAGTTCAGCCGCACCATCGACGACGACGCTAACCAGCGCGTGCTGGCGCTCGACAAGGCGCTCGCCGCCAGCCCGATCGACGGTATCACCGAGACCGTGCCGACCTATCGTTCGCTGCTGGTGCACTACGATCCCGGCAAGATCGGCTTCGACGCGCTCGGCGAGAATATCCTGCCGATCGCGAGCCGGCCGTTGCCGCCGGCCACCAAGGCACGGCGCTGGCGCGTTCCCGTGGCCTATGGCGGCGAGCACGGCATCGATCTCGAGGATGTCGCCAAGGCCCTCAACACCACGCCCGACGACATCATCGCCCGGCATGCGGGCGGCGACTACAAGGTCGCCATGATCGGCTTCACGCCGGGCTGGTCCTATCTCAGCGGCCTCGACAAATCCCTGCACATGTCGCGGCGGCAGTCGCCGCGGCTGCTGACGCCGGCCGGCACGATCTCGATCGGCGGCATCCAGGCCGGCATCCAGTGCCTGGCCGCGCCGAGCGGCTGGCACCTGCTCGGCCGCACGCCGGTCAGAACCTATCAGCTCCACCGCAATCCGACCTTCCTCACCGAACCCGGTGACCGCGTGACGTTTTTCGCCATCGACCACCAGACGTTCGAGGACATGGACCGCGCCGCCGAGGCCGGCGAGATCGTCGCCGAGCAGGTGGACGCATGAGCCGGCTCGTCATTGCCAGCATCGGGCCCGCAAGCTCCGTCCAGGACGGTGGCCGCCACGGCGCGCAGCGCTACGGCCTGACCGTCAGCGGCGCGATGGACCGCATGTCGCTGGCAGCGGCGAACACGCTGGTCGGCAACGACCCGTTCGCGGCCTGCGTCGAGATCGGCCCGTTCGGCGCCACGTTCACCGCAAGGGATGGCGCCGTGCGCGTTGCGATTGCGGGCGCGCCGCGCAATGCCGACGTCGCGGGGAAGCCGGTGGCCATGGAGACGTCGGTGACGCTGAAGGACGGCGAGACCTTGACGCTGGGCTTTGCCCGCGGCGGCGCCTTCACGTATCTGGCGATCGAAGGCGGCATCAAAGGCGAGCTCGTGTTCGGCAGCCTCGCCGTGAACGCCCGGGCCGGCCTCGGCAGCCCCTACCCTCGTCCGCTCCAGGCCGGCGACGAGTTCACCACCGATGCCGCGAGCGGCGCGCCGGAGCTGCGCATCGAGCTGCCGAAGCCCGCGACAGGGCCGATCCGCGTGCTCCTGGGTCCGCAGGACGACGAGTTCGACGACGCCAACAAGGCGCTGTTCTTAGACAGCGAATGGAAGATCTCGGCGACCTCCGACCGCATGGGCTACCGGCTCGAAGGCCCCGCGATCAAGCATCTGCACGGCCACAACATCGTCTCGGACGGCACCGTCAACGGCAGCATCCAGGTGCCCGGCAACGGCGCGCCGATCGCGCTGATGATGGACCGCGGCACCTCCGGCGGCTATCCGAAGATCGCGACCGTGATCACCGCGGACATCGGCCGGCTGGCGCAGACCTCGGCAGGAACGGCGTTCCGCTTCAAGCAGGTCGGCATGGCCGAGGCGCAGGACGAGGCGCGCAAGTTCGCGCAGGCGATCCGGAGCCTGCCCGACCGCCTGCGCTCCTCCGACACCGTCGAGCTCAACATCGAGGCGCTGAGCGATGCCAACGTCGCCGGCTATGCAGTGAGCGCCGTCGACGCCGGAACGTGGCAGGTGACGGCGGAACCGTAAGCGGCAACAAGACCAGAGGCGGAGAGCACCCATGAAGACAATCGATCTCAATTGCGACCTCGGCGAAGGTTTTGGCGCGTGGGAGATGGGCAACGACGCCGCGATGATCGAGCTCGCGAGCTCGGTCAACGTCGCCTGCGGCTTCCATGCCGGCGACCCCGACATCATGCGCCGCACGGTGGAGCTTGCAAAAGCGCGCGGCGTCTCGGTTGGCGCGCATCCCGGCTACCGCGACCTGCACGGCTTCGGCCGTCACCCGATCGCGGGCCTGAAGGCGTCCGAGATCGAGAACCTCGTCGCCTACCAGATCGGCGCGCTGCAGGCGATCGCGACCGCGGCGGGCCACAAGGTCACGCATGTGAAGGCGCATGGCGCGCTCTCCAACGTCGCCTGCGAGGACGACATGACGGCGAAGGCGATCGCCGCCGGCATCAAGGCCGTCGATCCCAATCTGATCTTCGTCGTGCTCGCCAATTCGAAGCTGGTGAAGGCCGGCGAAGAGGCCAATTTGCCGCTGGTGCACGAGGTGTTCGCCGATCGCGCCTATGAGGACGACGGCAACCTCGTCTCGCGCAAGAAGCCCGGCGCGGTGCTGCACGATGCCAAGGCGATCGCCGACCGCGTGGTGCGCATGGTGCAGGACGGCGCGGTGGTGTCGGTGACCGGCAAGGTCATCAAGATGCGCACGGATACGGTGTGCATCCATGGCGATACACATGGCGCAGTCGAGATCGCGCGGACCTTGCGTCAGGCATTGAACCAAGCGGGGATCGAAGTGGCGCCGTTCAAGCGCGGGGCGTGAGGTACGCCGTCATTCCGGGATGATGCGAAGCATCAGGCCCGGAATCTCGAGGTTCCGGGTTCGGCTTCGCCGCCCCGGAACGACAACTTAAAAGGGATGCACCGACAACGTCCCGAACACGATCGCCGCAATGACCGCAAACGCGCTGTAGAGCGCGAAATGGTGCATGCTCGCCCCGGTCCGCCGTGAGAGCGAGCGCGCGTAGAAGTGCAGTCTGGCTTCCGCCGATAGCTCGCGCATGGTCGATCTCCAACGCTCCATCCGTGGGAGTATGAAGGATCGACCGGGGTATCAGGCAAGAGTCCGCAGCAAATAGCGATGAGGGTTCTCCGGGAAAGCCCCAACGCAGGCGCAAATTCTCCTCACCGGCGGGTTCCGAGAATCTTATTCGTTAAGATTCAAGCCAGCTGGAACCAAGATCGATGACAGCGAGATGACAGCTCTTGTAGGGCGGATTAGCCGAAGGCGTAATTCGCCACTTCTGCATCGGCTATGACAGAAGAGGTGGGTTACGCCGAGCAGATGCGCGAAGCGCATCTGCTCGGCGTAACCCACCCTACGAGGCCGTCCCTAGTACACGTCAGCCTGGAAGCGGCCGGTCTTCTTGAGCTCGGCGACGAAGCTGACGGCTTCGTCCGTCGAGCGCGCGCCGAACTGGGCGACGATGTCGACCAGCGCGCGTTCAACGTCCTTGGCCATGCGCTTGGCATCGCCGCAAATGTAGAGATGCGCGCCTTCGGCGAGCCACGTCCACAGCTCGCGGCCGACCTCGCGCATGCGGTCCTGCACGTAGAACTTCTTCTCGCCGTCGCGCGACCAGGCCAGCGACATGCGCGTCAGAAGACCCGAGGTCTTCATCGCATTGAGCTCGTCCTGGTAGAAGAAATCGCAATCGCTGCGCTGGTGGCCGAAGAACAGCCAGTTCTTGCCGGGTGCGCCAGTCGCCTTGCGGTCGAACAGGAAGGCGCGGAACGGCGCGATGCCGGTGCCCGGACCGATCATGATCACGGGCGTCTTCGGGTCCTGCGGCAGACCGAAAGCGTGCGCCTTCTGCACATAGACCTTGAGCTTCTCGCCCTCGGCGATGCGCTCGCCGAGGAAGGTCGAGGCAACGCCGACGCGCTTGCGCTTGCCGATCACATAGCGCACGGAATCAACCGTCAGCGACAGCTTCCCGGGCGTCGCATTGTGCGAGGACGAGATCGAATAGAGCCGCGGCTGCAGCGGCTCCAGCGCCTCGACGAAGGCTTCGGGATGCGGCCGCGTGCCGGAAAACTTCTGCAGCGCCGCCATCACGTCGAGGGTTGCCGCATCGCCATCGGGATCCTCGCCCTGCGCCAGCGCCCGCGCCTTCTCGCGCTGCGCGCCGCCGGTGATGAAGGAGATCAGCTCGAACAGCGAGTCCGGCGCCGGCGACAGCGAGACGTCGTCGATCAGCACCTCGCGCAGTGTCTTGCCGTTGACCTTGGTCGTATGAGAGGCGCCGAGCAGCGCGATGATCTGGTCGACGAGGCCGACGTCGTTGCGCGCGAACACGCCAAAACTGTCGCCGACGACGTAGTCGAGCTTGCTCGCGGAGAGATCGAACTCGACGTGATAGGTCTCCTTCTCCGATTTCCCCTTGTTGAGGAGACGGCGCGACAGGAAGGTGGCTTCGGTCGGATTGTCGCGCGAGCGGCCGGGCTCGGCGATGGTCACGGTCACGGCGGGCGCGGCGACCGTGTCCGTCTTCTCGGTTGCTTTCGCCGCAGGCGCCTTGTCGAGCTCCTCGTACAACGACTTCAGCATCCGCGCGGTTTCCTTGCCGCCGGGGACGCAGAGATTGAGCCGCGCCTCGCTGCGGCCCGCGATCGCCTCCGAATAGTCGTGGCAATTGTAGCCGCACTGGCCGCAATCCTGCTGCGCCATCGCCGCCATCATCTTGCGGCGCACAGGGCGGCCTTCGGCAAGCTTCATCCGATCGGCGATCGGCATGGTCTGGTCGTGCCACGGCGCTTCGCCGTCGTCGCCGTCGCCGGCCTGCATGACGGCGGCGCCCTGCTCCGCCGACAACGGGGTTGCGACGTCAGGCGACAGCAGTCCGGCAAAGAAGCCGTTCAGCCAGGAGCGCTGCGCATCCGAGAACGGGGCGCTTGAGGGAATGATGTCGAGTTTCGGCGGAGGCGTGATCTGGTTCATGCGGACACCTGTGCATCGGCAAGCTTGCGCAGCGTCTCGCCGTCATGGCGGCGCGCAAAGGACAGGAAGGTTTCATCGGGAGACGAGCGATGGGCGAGATAGGCCTTGAGCAGCGCTTCGACCGTCTTCGGCGCGTCCTCGGCCTTGAGGTCGTGATAGACCTCCTGCCCGACATCGGCGTCGGGACCGAACCCGCCGCCGGTGAAGAGGTGATAGCCCTCGACCGTATCCTCCTCGTTCACGGGCACCCGCGCCCCGATCAGGCCGATATCGCTGATGTAATGCTGCGCGCAGGAATGGTGGCAGCCCGTCAGGTGAATGTTGACCGGCTTGTCCATCGCGACGCGCGGCTCGCACCAGTCGCCGATCTCGGCGGCGTTGCGCTTGGTGTTGGAGGCCGCAAAACGACAGCCAGCGTTGCCGGTGCAGGCGATCAGGCCGGCTTTGATGTGCGAAGCTTCGACCGCGAGGCCGATCTGCTTGATCGCGGCAATGGCGAGCTCGACATTCTCGTCGCGCACGCCCGAGATCAACAGGTTCTGCCAGACGGTCAGGCGGATCTCGCCGTCGCCGAGGTCGCGCGAGACCTTGGCAAGGCCGCGCATCTGGTCGCAGCTGAGCTTGCCGAGCGACAGCGACACGCCGATCCAGTTGAGGCCGTCCTGCTTCTGCTTGTGCACGCCGACATGAGCCATGCGGTCGGCCGCGGGCCGCGGCACGAAGGCCTCCTCCGGTACGCGCGCGAAAGGCGTCTTCAGCCGCTCTTCGACGAGCTTGAGGAAGCCGTCATGGCCCATCGCGTCGAGCACGTATTTCAACCGCGCCTTGTTGCGGTTGGTGCGGTCGCCATGATCGATGAAGACGCGCACGATCGCGTCCGCGACGGCGGTCGCCTGCTCCGGCTTGACGATGATGCCGGAGTACTTTGCGAAATCCTTGTGGCCGGTGATGCCGCCGAGGCCGAGGCGAAACCAGACACCGGGCTCGACGCCGAAACCGTCCTTCACCTCGTAGGCGGTGAAGGCGATGTCGTTGGTCTCTTCCAGCACCGCGATCTTGCCGGCGCCGTCGAAGGCAACGTTGAACTTGCGCGGCAGGCCGTAGAGCGAGCGGTCGTTGAGGATGTGATGGTGCCACTCGCGCGCATAGGGCCGCGTATCGATGATTTCCTGCGGATCGATGCCGGCCGTCGGCGTTCCCGTCACGTTGCGGATGTTGTCGGCACCGGAGCCGCGCGAGCACAGGCCGAGATCCTGGATGCCCTCGAGCAGCTTGATCGCGTGCTTCGGCGGAATCTCGCGCAGTTGGAGATTGGCGCGCGTCGTGACGTGGCTGTAGGGACCGCAGAGCTCGTCGGCGAGATCGGCGAGGCCCGACAGCTGCCAGTGCTTCATGATGCCGTTGGGAATGCGCAGGCGGCTCATATAGGAGTCCTGCGTCGGCGCAACGTAGAAGATGCCGTAATAGCGCCAGCGGAAATTGTCCGCGGGGCTCGGCGGGGCGTTGTCGAGCGCCTGCTGGCGAAGGCGCGGATAGGCATCGAAGGGATGCTCGTCGCGCTTGAACTTCTCCTGGTCGGCGAGCTTCTTGCCGGCGGCGATGACCTTGTCCTGCGCCTTGATGTGCACGGCATCGGGACCGGTGGGCTCGGCATTGGCCTTGCCGGCTCCGCCGCCAAGACCGCGACCGACGCGGCTGATCTGCAAGCCCGTCGTGAAGCCTTCGAGATAGCGTTTCTGCTCGTCGGTAAAGTCGACTGAGACCGTATCGATTTTCATGGTCGGTAACGAAGCTCCTGCGGCCACCTCGGTGGGATCGACGGACAATTGCGCGACCCGCGGGGAAGACGGCTGGCGCTGGAGCCAGCTCTGCTTACCCGACGGTCCAATCAGCTTCGTTGCTGCGGGACTTGGCTCAGCAGGCACCAATGACAAGCTGGCCGCAGTGCAACATACAAGTTGCGTGCCAGCTTTGACGGAAAGGAAACGCGTTAGATTTCAGTGGAATACAGGCCGCCTCGGAAAGTACCGGCCCCGGAACTCACATGAAATTCGAGCACTCGGCTCAAAATTTAGCCGATGCCACAAATTGCCTAAAAATAATGCAGATGGCGAATCAGGCCTTCCAGCGACCGACCTCGAAGGCCTCCAGGTGCCCCCGGATGTTGTCGGCATCGAAGACAGGCCCCGTGAACGCACCGAACGCTGCGGGAGCCTCGGCGGGCGGCTGGCGCCCGACGGCCGCGTCGTAGAGGTCCGGCCTGAACACGGCCATGGCCGTCTTGACGCCGTCAGGCGTCAGCGCCGTCTGCCCCCAGCGCACCATCTGCGCGTAGAGCCAGGCAGCCTGGACCGGCTCCGGACGCCCTGCCCCTTCGCGCCCCACGAGGAGGTAGCGGCCGCTTTCGCGCAAGGTGCCGTCAGGCGAGATCTTGAGGCGCCCCGTGAGCGTGCGCTGGATGACTTCGGCATCGACGCCGATCCGCTCGGGCTGCGCGAGGAGCTGCGCGGCCTCCGCCAGGTTTGCGGGCTGCTCGATGAACTCGGCCCCCTTCACCGCCGCGCGCACCAGCGCCGCGACCACTTCGGGATTCTTGTCGGCCCAGACCTGGCGCAGCGCCAGCACCTTCTCCGCCGCGCGGACCAGGATGTCGGAGACGAAATGCAGGATATGGCCGATGCCGAGATCGACGGCGACGGAATTCCAGGGCGCGCCTACGCAGAATGCATCGACGTGGCCGCTCTTGAGGCTATCGACCATGTAGGGCGGCGGCAGCACCACGAGGCGCACATCCTCGTCCGGATCGACGCCGGCCGCGGCCATCCAGAACCGCAGCTGGTAATTGTGGGTCGAGAACGGGAAGGTCATGCCGAAGGTCAACGGCTCGGCGCCTGCCTTGCGGCGCTTGGCGACCACCTTCGCCAGCGCTTTCGCGGTGGCAAGCGGATCGAAGCGGTCGCCGTCGATCTCTTCCATCAGCGCCGCATACAGCGTCGGCGACACCGTGATCGCATTGCCGTTGATGCCGAGATTGAAGGGCGCTGCGATCGGTACCTTGACGTGGCCGAGCCCGAGCGAGGACGCAATGGCCACGGGCGCGAGCAGATGCGCGGCGTCGAACAGGCCGATATTGAGCTTGTCGCGCACGTTGGACCAGGAGACCTCGCGCACCAGCTCGACCTCGAGGCCTTCGGCGGCGGCAAACCCCTTGTCGACCGCGACGATCAGGGCAGCGGCATCGACCAGCGGGATGAACCCGATGCGGAGGGGAGCGGTCATTTCAGCATCTCCGACGCGGTGATGATCGACTGCGCGATCTCGCCGATTTTCTTCTTCTCGCGCATCGCGGTGGAGCGCAGCAGCACATAGGCCTCGTCCTCGGTGAGGCCCTTGACCTTCATCAGGATGCCCTTGGCCTTCTCGATGATCTTGCGATCCTCGAGCTGCGACTTGGTGCGCTCCAGCTCCTCCTGGAGTTTCGCGAAGGCGTTGAAACGGGACACGCAGAGGTCGAGGATCGGCTTGATGCGCTCCTTCTTCAGCCCGTCGACGATATAGGCCGACACCCCCGCCTCGACCGAGGCCTGGATCGAGGCTGAATCGCTCTGGTCCACGAACATCGCGACCGGCCGCTTCACGGCGCGGCTGACCTGGAACATCGCCTCCAGCACGTCGCGGCTGGGGTTCTCCAGATCGATCAGGATGATGTCGGGGTCCACCGCATAAATACGGGCCAAGAGGCTCTGCATCTCGCTGATATGGACCACCTGGGTGAACCCGGCCTCCCGCAGCCCCTCCTGGAGGATCGCGGCCCGGATCGGGCTCTCGTCGACAATCACGATTTTAGGCGACTGTTCGGCGCTCATAGCTCACTCACGGCAGGTGATTCATCCATAGCACGCCGGAAGACCATGCAAAGGGTTGTAATTATGGGCAATTGGGACTAGCTCAAGCCTGTCAATCAGGCAGATTTGGATATGGATCAGACGGCTGCACCCAAGGTCAGCTTCGTGTCGCTCGGGTGTCCCAAGGCATTGGTGGATTCCGAGCGCATCATCACACGCCTGCGCGCCGAAGGCTACGAGCTCGCGCGCAAGCATGACGGGGCCGACATCGTCATCGTCAACACCTGCGGCTTCCTCGACAGCGCCAAGCAGGAATCGCTCTCGGCGATCGGCGAGGCCATGGCCGAGAACGGCAAGGTGATCGTGACCGGCTGCATGGGCGCCGAGCCCGAGCAGATCGAGCAGGCCTATCCCGGCGTCCTCTCCATCACCGGCCCGCAGCAATATGAGAGCGTGCTCGATGCCGTGCACCGCGCGCTGCCGCCGGCGCACAATCCGCATCTCGACCTGGTGCCGCCGCAGGGCATCAAGCTGACGCCGCGGCACTACGCCTATTTGAAGATCTCCGAGGGCTGCAACAACCGCTGCACCTTCTGCATCATCCCGAAGCTGCGCGGCGACCTCGTCTCGCGTCCGGCCAACGACGTGCTGCGCGAAGCCGAGCGTCTGGTCGGCGCCGGCGTGAAAGAGCTGCTGGTGATCTCGCAGGACACCTCGGCCTACGGCGTCGATCTCAAATATGCCGAGAGCCCGTGGAAGGACCGCCAGGTCCGCGCCAAATTCCTCGACCTCGCCCGCGAGCTCGGCGAACTCGGGGCCTGGGTGCGGCTGCAATACGTCTATCCCTACCCGCATGTCGACGAGGTCATCGCGCTGATGAACGAGGGCAAGGTGCTGCCCTATCTCGACATCCCGTTCCAGCATGCGAGTCCCGAGGTGCTGAAGGCGATGAAGCGTCCGGCCGCGCAGGACAAGACGCTGGCGCGGATCAAGCGCTGGCGGGAGGAATGCCCGGATCTTGCCCTGCGCTCGACCTTCATCGTCGGCTTCCCCGGCGAGACCGATGCCGACTTCGCCTATCTGCTCGACTGGCTCGATGAAGCCGAGATCGATCGTCTTGGCTGCTTCAAATACGAGCCGGTCGCCGGCGCCACCTCGAACGCGATCGAGAACCCGGTGCCGGAAGAGGTCAAGCAGGAGCGCTACAACGCGCTGATGGCCCGCCAGCAGAAGATCTCCGCGCGCAGGCTGAAGCGCAAGGTCGGCACGCGCCAGCAGATCATCATCGACGAAGTCGGTCCCACCGTGGCCAAGGGTCGCTCCAAGGCCGATGCGCCGGAGATCGACGGTGCGGTCTATCTCTCCAGCCGGCGCCCGTTGCGCGTTGGCGAGATCGTCACCGCGAAGATCGAACGCGCCGACCAGTACGATCTGCACGGCAGCGTCACGGGGTTCTAGCCCCGCGACGAACGGTCTCGACCACCGGGTCGGCAAAGCCGGTCCGGAGCCTCTCGGCAATCGAGATGTCTGCAGCAGGCTTTACGGCGCCGGCTAGTGCTTCATCGCTACGCAGGGCCCGTACTGGCGACGCTGTCCCGGACCGACGACACCGTTCGAACTGACATTGCTTCCGCCCGTGATCTTCCTGGCCTTGCCGGGACCGCATTCGACATAGACGACCTGCCCCGGGCCGAGCTGCCCCGGAGGCGGCTCGGACTTCATCACCGTTTGCGCCAAGGCGGCATGTGACGTGAAAACGAACGCAGCCAACGCACTCAATCGAAGAATTTTCACCGCAATCTCCCCCAGGAAAAACGGCGGCAGGATAGCGGCTACAGCCTAATCCACAAGTAGACGGTACAAATTATTGCAATCGGAAACGGCCGTGGCGCGACAGCCTGGACGAACGCACGACGAGCTAACTGCGCGGGCGAACGAAGGGAAAGCCGACAGCCGCTGTCACGCCAACCATTTCGGCACCCAGCGCTCGGGGCGCGGAGCGCGGGCGAGATCGGCCTTCGCCTCGGTGAGCAGCGCCGGCTCGCCGTCGATGGTCGGGTGCACGTCGTATTCGAAGCTCGGCATGACGCGGCCGTCGGCATAGAGGCCGAATTTCATCGCGTACCACAGTCCAAGCTCGGGCTGGGCGCGGCGCATCCCCTCGCGCAGGTCGCGCAGCAGCGATTCAATCGAAGCGGCTTCCTCGAACGGCTGCGGGCCGCGCGAGAGCACGCGGGCCTCGTACTGCTTGCCGACGATCGCGACCTCGAAACGCGTCTTGTCCCAGGGCTTCTTACCCTTCGGCAGATGCGCGGCGAGCCGCCAGCCGAGCTCGGCCATCAGGCGATGATTGGCCCAATAATCCTCGCGGTCCCTGCTCCATTTTTCCACGAAGCCGCGGAAGTCCGGAAGCTCCGATCCCCCGTCATCGCAGGCCGCCTTGTCGCCGGCGGGCTGCCCCGCGAGCCATTGCGCGAGCTCGACCGTCTGGCACTCGACATCCTCGTGCGGACGCAGATCGCTCCACGCGCTGTCGAAGGCTTGCGAGGTGAGCTTGGTCAGCAAGGCGTCGAGGCTCGGCGCGAGCAGCTCGTAGTCGCCCTCCGATCCCAGCCCGACGATCGGCGGATTGTCGCGGTCCAGACCCGCGCCATACCAGCCGCCGACGGCCGAGCCGTCAGGCAGGCGCATGAACAGCGAAAACCGGTCGCGCAACGGGCTGCCGTCGACGATCGGCGCGGAATCGGAGAACTGGCCTTGCAGCGAGAAGCAGCCGACGCTGCCCCAAGGGCGCCCCTTGAGCCAGCCGGCAAAGTCAACCAGCAGCGGTGGTGCTTCGATTCCCGGCGGAAACGCGCCGCGAATGCTGTCGAGGTCGATCGGGTAAGGGGTATCGGACAAGGCTGAAAACTGTCTGGTTGGTCCCGCCATACTTGGTCTCGACCGTTCGGCGTCCGGTTCGAACCAATATGCGTCCCTTGATCACAAACGCGCTAGAGGCTCAATGGTTTCTACGCGGCGATCGATGAAAAACAATCACAAGGTTGGTATTCAAGGCTGGCTGTACGCGATTGGCACAGTATTGATTCTGCTTTCGCTTCCTGCCGCCGCCCAATCCCCCTCACCTGCGCAGGCGCGGCAATGGTGCTTTGGCACCAGCAGCATCGATGACGACCAGCGCCTCGCCGGCTGCTCGGTGGTGCTGCGGGCCAATCCGTCCAACGCGCGGGCGCTCGCCAATCGCGGCGAGACCTTCCGCCGCAAGGGCGAGAGGGAGCGCGCCCTGACCGACCTCAACCGCGCCATCGACCTCGATCCCAAGGACGCCATCGCCTGGTACAATCGCGGCATCACCTATGACGATCTCGGCGATCGCGACCATGCCATCGCCGACTATACGAGCGCGATCAAGCTCAGCCCGCGCGATCCATTCTATTACAACAACCGCGGCAACTCCTACGCCGGAAAGGACGACTACGCGCATGCGCTCGCCGACTACGATCAGGCGATCAAGCTCGATCCGAAATTCGCGCTGGCCTATTACAACCGCGGCTCTGCCTATCGCGAGCACGACGAGGCCGATCACGCCCTTGCCGATCTCGATATGTCGATCAAGCTCGACCCGACTTACGGCCCGGCCTATGGCAACCGCGCGCGTGTATTTCGCGACCGCGGTGATCGCGCTCGTGCGCTGGCCGATTTCGCCAAATCGCTTCAGCTGAACCCGAACAACGACCGCGATTTCTTCGCGCGCGCGAACATGTATTTCGATGAGCATGATTATGCGCGGGCGCTGGAGGATTACGACCGCTCGATCAAGGCCAATGCGAGCTATGCCGGCACCTACAATTCGCGCTGTATGACGCGTGCGATCCTCGGCCGCCTGCAGGAGGCGCTGGCCGATTGCGAACAGTCACTGAAGATGGCCCCCAACGATCCCTACACGCTGGACAGCCGCGCCCTCACCTATCTCAAGCTCGGCAATCTCGATGCGGCGATTGCGGACTACGACGCGGCGCTGAGCGCCAAGCCCGGTTACGACAGCTCGCTCTATGGGCGCGGACTTGCAAAGCGGAAGAAGGGCGACAGCGAAGGCGCCGAGCGCGACATCGCGGCGGCCAAAGCGAGCAACGCCAAGATCGGTGACGAGTTTGCGCATTACGGTATCGAGTGAACCTCGCGCGCAGTGTCGGGCGCGCCTCCTGTAAAACGCCCGCTTGACAAGTCCTGGCATTCGGCTGTAGGGACGCGCCCCATGATCAACTCTCGGACCAACCGCCGCGCAGCTTTCCGTCGTCGCACCCGCGACGATGATGGGTTGCGCCATGTCCGACGACGCCGCTGAAGCACTAGAATTCAGCCAGTTTTCGAGAAGGCCGCACCCGCAAAGTGCGGCCTTCTTGCTTTTCCGCGTCCTTTTTCCACCCGCCGACCAGATCTTCCTACCCTAAAGAGGAGTTCGACATGACCACCGCCACCCATCCGTATGACGCGCTGATGGACATCACCGCACGGCCCAAGGCCGTGTTCGTCCGCGGTGCCGGCTCCTACCTCTGGGACGACGGCCGCAAGCGCTATCTCGATTTCGTGCAGGGCTGGGCCGTCAACTGCCTCGGCCACTCCCCGCCCGGGATTGGGGATGCGCTCGCAGCTCAGGCCAAGCGGCTCTTGACGCCGAGCCCGGCCTTCTACAACGAGCCGAGCCTCAAGCTGGCGCAGGCGCTGGTCGCAAACAGCGCCTTCGACCAGGTGTTCTTTGCCAATTCGGGTGCGGAAGCCAACGAAGGTGCGATCAAGCTCGCGCGGAAATATGGCAGCCTGCACAAGGGCGGCGCGTTCGAGATCATCAGCTTCGAGGGCGGCTTCCACGGAAGGACGCTGGCGACGATGTCGGCCTCCGGCAAGAAGGCGTTCGAGCCGCTGTTCGAGCCGAAGGTGTCGGGCTTCAAGAAGGCGAAGCTGAACGACATCGCCTCGGTCGAGAAGCTGATCAACGCCAACACCGTCGCCGTGATGCTCGAGCCGATCCAGGGTGAGTCAGGCGTGTGGCCCGCGACCGATCAGTTCCTGAAGGAGCTGCGGGCGCTGACCGAAGCGCACGGCCTGCTGCTCATTTTCGACGAGATCCAGACCGGCATGGGCCGGACCGGAAAGCTCTTCCACTATGAGCACACGGGGATCTCGCCCGACATCATGACGCTCGGCAAGGGCATCGGCGGCGGCGTGCCGCTCGCCGCGCTGCTCGCCACCGAACGCGCCTCCTGCTTCGAACACGGCGACCAGGGCGGCACGTTCAATGGCAACCCGATCATGTGCGCGGCGGGCCTTGCAGTGCTGGAGGAAGTCGGCAAGCCCGACTTCCTGAAACAGGTGGCCGAGACCGGCCTCCTGCTCGAAAGCGAGCTGCAGAAAGTCTCGGCGCGGCATGGGCTCGGCGGCGTGCGGGGACGCGGCCTGCTGCTGGCGCTCGACCTCAAGCTGCCGATCGCGCCTGGCATCGTTGCGCAGGCGTTCGAGGCCGGCGTGCTGCTGAACGCGCCGCAGGTCGACACGCTCCGCTTCATGCCGGCGCTGAACGTCACGCGCGCCGAGATCGCCGAGATGATCGATTGTCTCGACGCGATCCTGACGAAGGCGGGTGCGGCACGGCGGGTGGCGTAAGTTGCCACCGTCATTCCGGGGCGGTCCGAAGGACCGAACCCGGAATCTCGAGGTTCCGGGTTCGATGCTTTGCATCGCCCCGGAACGACAAGTCGCTACGGCTTCAGGATCGACGCGCCCGTGGTCTTGCGGCTTTCGAGATCGATATGCGCCTTCGCGGCGTCCTTCAGCGCGTAAGCGTGGTTGATCGGCACGTGCAGCTTGCCGTTGATGACGGCGGCAAACAGCGTGTCGGCGCCTTCCAGCAGCTCCTTGCGCGTGCCGATATAGTCGTTGAGCTTCGGACGCGTCGCGAACAGCGAGCCGTGATTGTTGAGCTCGGCGATCGAGAACGGCGGCACGGGACCAGAGGCATTGCCGAACGAGACGAACATGCCGCGCGGCTTCAGGCAGGACAGCGAGCCCGGAAAGGTCGCCTTGCCGACGCCGTCATAGACCACGTCGCAGCCCTCGTTGCGGCTGATTTGTTTGACGCGCGCGACGAAGTCCTCCTCGTTGTAGAGGATGACGTGGTCGCAGCCATTGGCTTCCGCGAGCTCGGCCTTCTCGCGCGAGCCGACCGTGCCGATGACATGCGCGCCGAGCGCCCTCGCCCATTGGCAGGCGAGCAGACCGATGCCGCCGGCCGCGGCGTGGATCAGCACGCGGTGATGCGGCTCGACCCTGAAGGTCTTGTGCAGGAGATACCAGACCGTCAGCCCCTTCAGCATCAGCACGGCGCCCTGCTCGTGGGTGATGTGGTCGGGCAGCTTGACCAGCTTCTCCCAGGGCATGTTGCGCTCGCCGGTATAGGCGCCGAGATTGTGGTAGTAGGCGACGCGGTCGCCAGGATGGAAATGCGTGACGCCCGGCCCGACCGCCGTGACCTCGCCCGAGGCCTCGTTGCCGGCGATGAAGGGCAGCCCCGGCGCCTTGTACAGGCCGGTGCGGTAATAGACGTCGATGAAGTTCAGCCCGACCGCATGCTGGCGGATGCGCACCTCGCCGGGGCCGGGCGCCGGCACCTCGACGCTCTCATAGACCAGGGCTTCGGGGCCTCCGACCTTGTGCACACGGACGGCTTTGGTCATCGCCTGACCTCCTCTTCTCCAAGGCGGAGCGAAAGACATCGCGCCCGCCTTGTCAACTCGACGCCGACGGGAACGCCTAAACCGACGGCTTGCTCGCCTTCCTGCGGTTGCGCTTGGCCAGCACGTTGAAGAATTCCACGGCGGCCGAGAACGCAATTGCGAAATAGATGTAGCCGCGCGGAATGTGGAATTGGAATCCGTCCGCGACCAGCGCGACGCCGATCAGCACCAGGAAGGCCAGCGCCAGCATCTTCGTGGTCGGATGCTCGGCGACGAATCGCGACACCGGCCCGGACGAAATGTACATGATCAGGCAGGCGATCACGACGGCCGCGATCATGATCTCGATGTCCTGCGCCATGCCGATCGCGGTGATGATCGAGTCCAGCGAGAACACGATGTCGATGACGATGATCTGAACGATCACCCAGAAGAAGGCGCTGCCGCCGGACGTCTCGCCCGCCTCGCCGTCGTCTGCCTCGACCTCGGCATGGATCTCGTGCGTCGCCTTCGCGATCAGGAACAGGCCGCCGCCGATCAGGATCAGGTCGCGCCAGGAGAAGGCATAATCCGAGAATGAGAACACCGGCGCAGTCAGGCCGATCAGCCAGACCAGCACGCTGAGCAGGAGGATGCGGAACACCAGCGCCAGCGCGAGGCCGATCTGCCGGGCGCGGTTCGCCTGGTGCGCCGGGATGCGCGAGACGATCACCGACAGGAAGATGACGTTGTCGATGCCGAGCACGATCTCGAGCGAAGTCAGGGTAAGAAGCGCGGCCCAGGCCTCGGGGCTGGTGACCAGATGCATCATGCGAAGGATCTTGCGAAGCGGATCAACGCGTCGCTGAAGCTGATCCAGAGCGCGATCGCGCAGAGCGCGAGGGTCACGCCGGCGCCGACGCCGAAATCCATCCGCAGCGTGTAGAGCGCCAGCACCGCCCAGAGCGCCATCAGCGACATCGTCAGCCAGCGCAGCCGCACGACCCGCACCGGATGCAGCACGTGGAAAGGCACGAAGGTCAGCACGACCAGGGTCGCGACCAGCAACGTCGACCAGAGCGGCGGCCAGTGCAGCAGGAACAGGTAGAACGCCGCCGCGTTCCACAAGGCCGGAAAGCCGCGGAAATGATTGTCGTCCGCCTTCATGCGCAGATCGGCGAAATATAGTGCGCTGGTGACGATGATGGCGACGCCGAGCAAGGGCGCGGCGACCGGCAGCAACAGCCCGCTCGCCACGATCGCATAGGCCGGCACGAACACGTAGGTGACGAAGTCGACCACGAGATCGAGCACGTCGCCCGACCAGTTCGGCTGCACGTTCTTGACGTTGAGCCGGCGCGCGATCGGGCCGTCGATCGCGTCGATGATCAGCGCGATGCCCAGCCATTGAAACATCGCCGCCCAGTGCTCGCGCACGGCCTCCAGCATCGCCAGCAGCGCGATAGCCGCACCGAACGCGGTGAAGATGTGCACCGAGAACGCCGCGGCGCGGATCGCGGGGGTCGGCTTCAGGGAATCCTCTTGGCTGTCCATGGCTTCTGCTATCAGAATGAGGCCGATTTGCACATAAGCCATTCCGGCGCGCCGTCGCACAATTCGCCATAAAACCTAGGCAAAATAGGTGGGCTTGAATTTGCCGCCGGGCGTGTCATTTGTCGTTCCATGACAGACGCATCGACACTGTTTGACACGGCCGTGATCGGCGGCGGACCAGCCGGGCTGGCGGCGGCCATCGCATTGGCGCAAGCGGGTGCGCGGACCGCGCTGGTGGCGCGTCGGCTGCCCTATGCCGACAATCGCACCACCGCGCTGCTGGGCGCCTCCGTCGATCTGCTCGAAGGCCTCGACGTCTGGCCGCGCTGCAGGGACAAGGCCGCCGCGCTCGAGGTGATGCGGCTCGTCGACGATACCGGCCGGCTGTTCCGAGCGCCGGAGGTCCGGTTCTCCTGTCACGAGATCGGGCTCGACGCTTTCGGCTACAACATCGACAACCGCTCGCTGATGCTGGCGCTGGAAGAGCGCGCCGCCGAGCTGCCCGGCATCGTCCGTTTCGACGACGAGGCCGAGAGCGTCGTCATCGAGGCCGACGACGTCGCGATCCGCACCGCCTCCGCGCAATTCCTCTCGGCCCGGCTGGTGGTTGGCGCCGACGGCCGGCATTCACTGTGCCGGGAGGCCGCCGGCATTGCGGTGACGCGTCGGGATCTGTCGCAGACCGCGCTGACCTTCAACGTCGGCCACGTCAGGCCGCATCGCAATGTCTCGACCGAGTTCCACACGCCGCACGGTCCCTGCGTGTTCGTGCCCCTGCCCGGCAACCGCTCCAGCATCGTCTGGGTCTCCGCTCCCGCCGACGCCGAGCGGCTGCGCGGCCTCAGCGACGAAGAGCTGTCCGCCGCGATCGAGAAGCAGTCGCATTCGATCCTGGGACGCATGACGGTGGAGCCCGGGCGCAACCTATTCCCGCTGGCGATCGAGCGTCCGAAATCGTTCGGCCGCGACCGGGTCGCGCTGGTCGGGGAAGCCGCCCATGTGGTCCCGCCGATCGGTGCCCAGGGCCTCAATCTCGGCCTGCGCGATGCCGCTGATATCGCCCGCCTTGCGGGCGAAGCCATCGCGGCCGGCGAGGATCCCGGCTCGGACGAAGTGCTCAAGCGCTACGACCGGGCGCGCCGTCCGGACATCCTGAGCCGCACCTTTGCGATCGACATCGCCAACCGCTCCCTGCTCAACGACTTCCTGCCGCTGCAGCCGGTCCGCGCCGTGGGCATGCACCTGCTCGGCGCCATCGGCCCGCTCCGGCGTTTCGCCATGCGCGAGGGGCTGACGCCGACCTGGCGGCGGTAAGGTCGCTTACGGAAACACCAGCCGCCCCGTCTGGAGCAGCCACATCACGGTGGTCAGCGTGACCACCGACGCGAACGTTCCGAGCAGCACGGCGACGGAGGCGGATTCGATCCAGGCATTGTTCTGCCGGGCGATCACGAACACGTTCAGCGCCGGCGGCAGTGAGGCCATCAGCACGGCGGTCGCGGCCCAGGGCTGAGCGAACGGGCCGAACGCCAGCATCAGGCCGAACGCCGCAAGCGGATGGATCAGCAGCTTCACCGCGATCACGCCGGGCACTTCCCACGGCACGCGGTCGAACGGACGCAGCGCCACGGTCACGCCAAGCACGAACAGCGCCGTCGGCGCGGCCGCGTTCTGGAGGAAGGTGATGGTGCGGTCGAGCGCGACCGGCAGCTCGATATGCAGCGCCGCCACCGCCGCGCCAAAACAGGCCGACATGATCAGCGGGTTGAGCACGATCTGCTTCAGCACGACGCCGAAGGCGTGCACGATCGAGGGATGGTCCCGATCCGACAGCTCGATCAGCAGCGGAACGATCGTGAACAGGAAGATGCTGTCGCAGCAGAAGATCAGCGCGGTCGGCGCGGCAGCCTTGGTCCCGAGCACCGCGAGCGCCAACCCCGGTCCCATGTAGCCGATATTGCCGTAGCCGCCTGAGAGCCCTGCGAGCGTCGCCTCGCGCAACGTCAGGCGTCCCAGCATCTTGCCGACGACCAGCGCCAGGGTGAACGCGACAACCGTCGACAGCGTCGTCGCGATCAGGAACGGAGGGTTGTTCAGTTCGGCAAACGGCGTCTTCGACATGATCGCGAACAGCAGCGCCGGCAGCGACACGTAGAGCAGGAAGAAGTTCATCCAGGCGAGGCCTGATTCCGGCAGCGATTTGACCTTGCCACAGGCAAACCCGACGAAGATCAAGCCAAAATAAGGTAGTGCCAGGTTGAGGATATCGACCATTGATGAAGTGTTTTCTGAAGACCTGGGGGCTATCCGCCCTGCGGGCGAAGGTTAATTCCAGATCAGGGCACTAGCATCGGCCACAATCCTGGTCTATCGACGGAGGATGATTAAAGCGCGGACCGCCAAATTCCAGATCGGACAGGTCGTGCGCCACCGGATCTTCTCGTTCCGGGGCGTGATCTTCGACATCGATCCGGAATTCAACAACACCGAGGAGTGGTGGCTGTCGATTCCCGAGGAAGTGCGGCCCCACAAGGACCAGCCGTTCTACCACCTGCTCGCGGAGAACGCGGAGTCCGAGTACGTCGCTTATGTCTCCGAGCAAAACCTGGTGCCCGATGATTCCGGCGAGCCGATCCGGCATTCCCAGGTCGCCGAGATCTTCATCAAGAACAAGGATGGCGGCTATCGTCCGCGCAATCCCTCGCTGAACTGAAGTTTCGCCGCACACAGGCGGCCAGCAAAAAAGGCGCTCTTCCGAGCGCCTTTTTCATGTCCGGGATTCGATCCCTGATTACTTCTGGCCGGTCGGCGCAGCACCGGGAGCGCCACCGCCCTGCTCGAGCTTCTTGCGCTGCTCGTCGGCCTTCTTCTGAAGCTCTTCCTGGAGCTTCTTCTGGGTTTCCTCGAACACCTTGGGATCGGTCGGCGGACCGTCATAGGCCTTCTGGAATTCGCCGGCGAGCGGCAGCGGCAGGGTCAGCGGCGCACCATTGGCGTTGATCGCCTGGACAACGAGATTCTGGCCCTTCTTCATGCTGTTGATGAGCTCGGGCGTGGCTTCGTAGTCCGACATGCAGCCGTTCTGGAAGCAGATCACGTAGGGCTGCTGCAGCGGCGCGTTGCCGTCCACGATGATGCGGGTGCCGTGCACGAGCTGCATGCCGAGCGGCAGCGTCACGCGCAGGATCTTCTTGGGCTCGCCTTCCGGCTCGATGATGACGGCGGCGATGACCGGCTGGCCCGACTCGATGCGGCCGTCCTTGCCGGTGAAGCAGACCTGCTTGGCGTTGGCGTCCTGGCCCTTGAGGCAGAACTTGGTCCAGGGGGCGTAGATCAGCTGGATCTGCTGGTCAGCCGGCTGAGCCGCGCCCTGCTGCGCAGGGGCGCCTGCGGCCGGAGCCTGCTGGGCGGGCGCCTGGGCGGCAGGAGCGGGAGCCTTGGGGGCAGCCTTGGGAGCCGCCTTCGGAGCCGGGGCCGCCTTGGGCGCGGCGGGCGCACCGGGGGCCGGCGCCGGGGTCTGGGCCTCGGCAGCAAACGGAACGGCTAATGCCGTCGCCGTCAACAGGGCGAGAACTCGCCCGCGCGGCCGGACGGACGCGGCCAAATAACGGAAATTCATTGCAGAAAACCCTTTCTGAACGGGAAGCGCCCGAATCGCTCCGAAGCACCGAACCAAGCCGCCTTGGGCGCGGCTCTCTCCCCGTCAATTGAGGCAGATAAGTGACGGGCTCGACGCTCTTGCGCGATCGGGTGCCTTCTTAGCGTGGCCGACGAAAAGATCAATGCCGACAACCATCTTTGGCCACATCCGCAGGCGCGTCCGGTCAAATTCCCTGTGATAGGATTCAGGCCCGCCGGTCCTCGAATCAACGTGTGCAGATGTTCATGTTCCAGCGCCTCTTCGAGGGCCTCGGTCTCCGCCTATGCGTCATCGCCCTTGCGCTTGCATCCTGGCTGTCGGCAGGCGCTGCGCGGGCCGAGGAGGCCCATGCCATCGCCATGCACGGCAAGCCGGCGATGCCCGCCGATTTCACCCACATGCCCTACGTCAATCCTGACGCCCGCAAGGGCGGCCGGCTGACCTGGGGCATTCTCGGAACCTTTGACAGCCTCAATCCCTTCATTGTGAAGGGATTGGCGGTGCAGCCGGTTCGCAACTATGTGGTCGAGAGCCTGCTCGCCCGCGGCCAGGACGAGCCGTTCACGCTGTACGGCCTGCTCGCCCGGACAGTCGAAACCGACGACGAGCGGTCCTTCGTGACGTTCCATATCGACCCGCGCGCGCGCTTCTCCGACGGCAAGCAGGTCACGGCCGAGGACGTGCTGTTCTCCTGGCAGCTGCTGCGCGACCACGGCCGTCCCAATCACCGGCAATATTACGGCAAGGTCGCGAAGGCCGAGGCGCCCGATCCCCTCACCATCCGCTTCGACCTCGCAGGCGCCAACGACCGCGAGCTGCCGCTGATCCTCGGCCTGATGCCGATCCTGCCGAAGCACGCGGTCGATGTTTCGACCTTCGAGGAAACGACGCTCGCGGCGCCGGTCGCCTCCGGTCCGTATCGCGTCACTGCGGTGAAACCGGGCGCCAGCGTCACGCTGACGCGCAATCCGGATTATTGGGGGCGCGATCTCGCCATCAATCGCGGGCTCTACAATTTCGACGAGATCAGGCTCGACTATTTTCGCGAGGCCAACGGCCAGTTCGAGGCGTTCAAGCGCGGCCTCTACGATTTCCGCGTCGAGCACGAGCCGCTGCGCTGGCACGACGGCTATGATTTCCCGGCCGCCAGAAGCGGCGAGGTGATCCGCGACACCGTCAAGCCCGGCGTGCCGCAACCGTCCGAATTCCTGGTCTTCAACACCCGCCGTCCGGTCTTCGCCGACATCAGAGTGCGGAAGGCCCTGACGCTGCTGTTCGACTTCGAGCTGGTCAACCGCAACTACTTCTTTGGCCTCTATTCGCGCGTCGCCGGCTATTTCGCCGGCTCGGACCTGTCGGCCTATGGCAAGCCCGCCGATGCGCGCGAGCGCGAGCTGCTCAAACCCTTCGCCGCGCAGATCCCGTCCGACATCATGGAGGGCAGCTACCGCCTGCCCGTCACCGACGGTTCGGGCCGCGACCGCACGACGCTGCGCGCCGCGCTCAAGCTGCTCGCGGACGCCGGCTACGATCTCGACGGCACCGTGCTGCGCAACCGCACGACCAAGGCGTCCTTCACCTTCGAGATCCTGGTCACCACCCGCGACCAGGAGCGCATCGCGCTCGCCTTCCAGCGCGACCTCAAGCGCGCCGGCATCGAAGCCAGCGTGCGCGCAGTGGATCCCGTGCAATTCGACCAGCGCCGGCTCGGCTACGAGTTCGACATGATCCAGAACCGCTGGGACCAGTCGCTGTCGCCCGGCAACGAGCAGTATTTTTATTGGGGCAGCGCTGCCGCGGGCAATCCCGGCACCCGCAACTACATGGGCGCCAGGGATCCCGCCGTCGACGCCATGATCGGCGCCCTGCTCGAGGCCCGTGAACATACGGATTTCGTCTCGGCGGTCCGCGCGCTCGACCGCGCCCTGATCGCGGGCTTCTACACAATCCCGCTGTTTAACGTATCCGAGCAATGGATCGCGCGGTGGAATCGGATAGAACGGCCAAAGGCTACCGCGCTGTCCGGCTACCTGCCGGAGACCTGGTGGTCGAAGGGTGAGCCTCAAGCGACGCAAACGAAGTGACGCCGTGAACCAGCAAGCCGTATCGCCGACGCTCGACACGCTGTTTCAGCGCACGCTGATGCGGCAGCCGCACGCGGCCGCCCTGCTCGATCCGCTCAACAAGGCGCGCATCACCGGGCATCAGCCGCGGCGGATGAGCTACGCCGAGGCCGATACCGCCATCGAGGCGCTGTCGGCCCATTTCGTCGAATCGGGCCTGCCGGCCAATTCCGTCATCGCGATCCAGCTCCCCAACACGGTCGAGTTCGTGCTCACCGTGCTCGCCGCCCATCGCGCCGGCCTCGTCGTCGCCGTGCTGCCGCTGCTGTGGCGGCACGCGGAGCTGACCGCGGCGCTGAACCGCACCGCGGCGCGCGCCATCGTCACCATGAGCACGGTCGACGGCGTCAGCTATGCCGACCTCGCGATGCACGCCGCAGCCGAGGCATTCTCGATCCGTCATGTCTTCGGCTTCGGAGCCAATCTGCCCGAAGGCATGGCCTCGCTCGACGACGTCCTGACCCGTCCGCCGGGCAGCACGCGCGCCGTAATCCAGGACGGCCGCAAGGCGGCGATGATCTCCTTCGACGTCACGGCGGAGGGCTTTCGCCCGGTGCCGCGGCCGCATTTCAGTCTGATCGCCGGCGCTCTGGCGATGTCGCTCGAAGCCGACATCAAGCAGGGCGCGACTGTGATGGCGGCGTTCACGCCGATGTCGTTTGCGGGCCTCGCCTCCTCGCTCGGGGTGTGGCTGCTGTCGGGCGGCACGCTGGCGCTGCATCATCCGTTCGAGAACGACGTGCTGGAGCAGCAGATCAACGAGCATGAATGCGAGGTGCTGATCGCGCCGGCGCAGCTTGCGCTGCGGCTCGGCGATTCCGATCTCGCGGCGCGGTTGCCGAGCTTGCGCAACGTCGTCGGCCTGTGGCGCGCGCCGGAGCAGGTCGCGGCAAGCGATGCCTGGATCGCGCCGCATGCGCCGCTCACCGACATCTACCTGTTCGGCGAGGCCGGACTGTTCGGCGCCCGCCGCGGCGAGGATGGCATGCCGGTGCCTGTCATGCCGGGACCCCACGGTGCGCCGCGCGAGCAGGCGGGATCCTCGATCGCCGGCGAGATCCTGCTGACGCCGAAGGGCACGCTTGGCCTGCGCGGCGCGATGGTGCCGATCGCGGCTTACGCTCCGCCGCAGCCGGTCGGCGAGACGCTGACGGCGCAGCCGCCGCGCGACTATGTCGACACCGGCTATGCCGCGCGGCTCGACCGGCCGAGCGGGGCGATCTGCATCACCGCGCCGCCCTCCGGCATCATGGCGGTCGGCGGCTACCGCTTCCTCTCCAACGACCTCCAGGAATGGGCGCGCCGGCTCGGCCAGGGCGCCCTGCTCACCGCGCTGCCCGACCGGCTCTCGGGGCACCGGCTGGCAGGACGGGCCCAGGACAATGCCCGCGCCCGCGAGGCGCTCAGCGAGCTCGGGCTTAACCCTCTGATGGTCGAGGCTTTTCGCGACCGCTCCGGGCCGGCCTGAGCACAGTTTCGCCTGTTCCATTGACGCCGCATTAAGGCGACCGGACTAGATTGCGCGACACCTGTTGCGCGAGTCAGAGTTTCCGAATGTCCCAGGCGGGCCCGATCCTGTTTGTGTCCAATGCCGAGCGCCCCACCTTCGTGGCGGCGCTGGATGAGGCCCGGCTCTTCCCCGTGATCGACACCGACTGGGCGAGCGCGGCACGCGCGGTCGAGCAGGTGCAGCCGGCTGCGGTGCTCGCCGCGATGCACGGCGGACACGAGCCGTATCTGGCGCTGCTCGCCCGGAAGATCGCGGACCAATCGCCTTACCTGCCGTTCGTGGCCCTGGACGCGCCGGGCGCGCTGCCGCCCAACGCCCTGCCCTTCGCCTGCCGCGGCGGCCAACCCGATCGCCTGAGCGCGCGGCTGCGCGCCGCGCTCCGCGTCCGCACCCTGCATTCGACCGTGCTGCGGCGCCTGCCCGAGGCGAAGGTCGCGCTGCCCGAGGGCGACCCGTCGCGCGATGCCACCGTGCTGCTGATCGGTCGCGGCGCCGCCTATCCCGCCCTCTCCGTCGCGCTCGGCGAGCGCGTCGGCGTGGTCGGCGCGCTCTCGATCGAGGCCGCCGCCAAACATCTCAACACCCGCGACATCGACGGCGTCGTGCTCGCCGAAGGGTTCACAGCGCGCGTGACCGATGCCTTCCTGACGGTGCTCGCCGAGGACACCCGCTTCCGCACCCTGCCCGTGGTCGTCACCGCGCACCAGCTGGTGCAGAGCTACGACCTGCCCAATCTCGAGCTGATCGTGGGCGAGCCGGCCAAGGTCGCCGCCAACGCGCTGCCGCTGATCCGCCAGCACGCGATGGAAGCGCAACTGAGCCGCACGCTGCGCTCGATCGACGCCGGCGGCTGGCTCGACCCGCGCAGCGGCCTCCTCACGACGGAAGCCTTCGCCCGCGACTTTGCCAAGGCAGTCGAGCAGGCGCTCGCCCGCGGCGGCGGCCTGTCGGTGGCACGCTTCGCCTTCGATCCCAACAATCCCCGCGCGCAGCTCGATGCCGCGCGTATCCTGAGCCGCCTGATGCGTCAGATGGATTTTGGCGCGGCACAGAAGGATGGGTCGGTCATCGTGGTGTTCGCCGAGACCGACTTCCGCACGGCGCACATGATCGCGCGGCGTTTGTCGGCGGTGATGCGGCACACCTCGAACGGCAAGCACGAGATGCGCAGCGATCCCGTGGTGAGCGTGGACTCGCTGTCGCCGTCGGATACGGCGCGGTCGCTGCTGGCCCGCCTGTCCGCCGACGCGTCGAGAGCGGCGTCGTAGCTACACCCTCGCTCCCGTAGGGTGGGCAAAGGCGCGCAGCGCCGTGCCCACCATCTTCAACAATGACGAAAGCCGTGGGCACGCTTCGCTTTGCCCACCCTACGGCAGTGCGCTAGCCGCCGCCTTTTGCCCCCGGTTGCGCGCTGGTCGCCAGAGCGGGAGTGGGAGCAGGCGCGGCCAGGAGAAAACCAACAGTCTCGTTCAGAAGCTCGTAGGCACGATCGACGATGTCGTCGAGAGATATCGTCTTGGCGAACATGCGCTGCGCTTCGGCCAGCAACTGCTCGCGCGTCGGCATGCTGGCCAGGCGCAGATCGGCATGGTGCTGCAACTGAACAAGCGTATCCCGCACCGACAACTCGGTCTCGTGGATCGACGTCCTGATCGCGTGCGCGATGTGCTCAGGGTTGAAGCGGGCCGCGAGCTGCTCGGCCGCCTGCTTGACCGCGCGCGATCCCAGCCGATGCTCGTTGCGCAGGACCAGCTTGGGCGGCGTCTTCAAATCCCGGACGATGCCGAGCCAGGACAAGACCACCAGAATGTAATAGGTCAGATCGATCTCATACCAGTAGAAGCCTTGCCGGGCGCTGGCCTGATAGGCGTGATGGTTGTTGTGCCAGCCCTCACCCATGGTGAACAGCGCGAGCAGCCAGTTGTTGCGGGAGTCGTCGCCGGTCACATACCGCCTGCGTCCATGAACATGTGCGAGCGAGTTGATGCAGAACGTGGCGTGATACACCAGCACGGTGCTCCAGAGGAATCCGACCACGAGTCCCGACCAGCCGGCGACGATGAAGCAGAGGCCAGCGAGCACGAATGCCGGCAGCAGTTCCAGCCGGTGCAGCCACATCAGCTCGGGATAGGACGCGAGGTCCGAGACCTTCACGAGGTCGGTCGCATCGTGCTGCCGGTAGAAGATCCAGCCGACGTGGCTGTAGAGGAAGCCCTTGTGCCGGGGCGAATGCACGTCATGCGCGGTATCGGAATGAAGATGATGATGCCGATGCTTGGCGGCCCACCACAGCACGCTCTTCTGGGCGCTGCTCTGGGCCAGGAAGGCCAGGATGAACTGAAACACCCGGCTGGTCGCGTAGGAGCGATGCGAGAAGTAGCGATGATAGCCGGCCGTGATGGCGAACATGCGCAGCCAGTACAGGGCCACGCAAATCGTCACCGCTTGCCACGAGATACCCGACCAGATCGCCGCGAAGCATCCCGCGTGGACCAGCACGAACGGCAGGACCTGGGGATACATGACGTCGTCGTGCTCGTCGTCATTGTCCGGGCCTGAACCGATATTGATAGACACGCTTGCGACCTCATCAGTTTCAGTTGGGCGGGTACAAAAAACCCGCGGCCGGTAAACCAGTCGCGGGGCGCACGAACCAGAAGCTCCATGAACGGGCCGATTCGTTTCGGCCCGAGCTCGATGGATCGAACATGGCTGTTGCCCGGCCATTCCGCAAGAGGCCATATGTCGCTGTATTTGTGTCTAAATACCGCTTCAACGGCCTAGGAGAGCCTCTACGCCGCCTTCTTGCTCTCGGCGAGCTGCGCCAGCTGCCGCATGATCTCGGTGGTTCCGACGAGGCGCTCTTCCGGCGTTTCCCAGTCCTGTAAAAATACCACCTTCATGTCGGGCCGCACCTTGGCGGCCTGGCCGTAGCTGCGGATGAAGCTGACGAGGCGGTCGGGATAGGCGAAGGAATTGTCGCGGAAGACGATGACGGCGCCCTTCGGGCCGGCGTCGATCTTCTCGACATTGGCCCGGCGGCAGAACGCCTTGATCGCGGCGACTTTGAACAGGTAGCGCACCTCGTCCGGCAGCACGCCGAAGCGGTCGCGCATCTCGGCGCCGAAGTTCTCGATCTCCTCCTCGGTATCGAGATCGGCGAGACGCCGGTACAGCGACAGCCGGACCGAGAGATCGCTGACGTAATCCTCCGGAATCAGCACCGGCATGCCGATGGTGATCGACGGCGACCAGCGGTCGGCCGCAGGCTCGGACACGCCGGCCTTGAGGTTGACGATCGCCTCCTCCAGCATCGATTGATAGAGCTCGAAGCCGACCTCCTTGATGTGGCCGGACTGCTCCTCGCCCAGGAGATTGCCGGCGCCGCGGATGTCGAGGTCGTGGGATGCGAGCTGGAAGCCGGCGCCCAGCGTCTCCAGCGATTGCAGCACGGTGAGCCGGCGCTCGGCCTGCGCCGTGATCTTCTGCTGCGCCGGCAGCGTGAACAGCGCATACGCCCGCAGCTTGGAGCGGCCGACGCGGCCGCGGAGCTGATAGAGCTGGGCGAGACCGAACATGTCGGCGCGGTGCACGATCAGCGTGTTGGCGTTGGGGATGTCGAGGCCGGATTCCACGATCGTGGTCGACAGCAGGATGTCGAACTTGCCGTCGTAGAACGCGGTCATGATGTCCTCGATCACCGCGGGCGGCATCTGGCCGTGCGCGACCGCGACCTTCATCTCCGGCACGTTCTTGTCGAGGAAGTCCTTGACCTCGGCGAGGTCGTCGATGCGCGGCACCACGTAGAACGCCTGGCCACCGCGATAGCGCTCGCGCAGCAGCGCCTCGCGGATCATCAGCGGATCGTGCGGGGCAACGAAGGTGCGGACCGCGAGACGATCGACCGGGGGCGAAGCGATGATCGACAGCTCGCGAACGCCGGTGAGCGCCAGTTGCAGCGTACGCGGAATCGGCGTTGCCGACAGCGTCAGCACATGCACCTCGGAACGAAGCGCCTTCAGCCGTTCCTTGTGCGTGACCCCAAAGTGCTGCTCCTCGTCGACGATGACGAGGCCGAGGTCGCGGAACTTGATCGCCTTGCCGAGCAGCGCGTGGGTGCCGACGACGATATCGACGGACCCGTCGGCAATGCCCTTCTTGACCTGGTTCAGCTCCTTGGTCGCGATCAGGCGCGAGGCCTGCGCCACATTCACCGGAAAGCCCTTGAAGCGCTCGGTGAAGGTTTTGGCGTGCTGGCGCGCCAGCAGCGTGGTCGGGACCACGACCGCAACCTGCTTGCCTTCGAGCGCAACGGCAAACGCCGCGCGGAGCGCCACCTCGGTCTTGCCGAAGCCAACGTCGCCGCAGATCAGGCGGTCCATCGGACGGCCGAGCTCGAGATCCTTCAGGGTGGATTCGATCGCGCCGAGTTGGTCTTCGGTCTCGTCATAGGGGAAGCGGGCGCAGAACTCGTCATAGAGGCCCTGCTGCACCGGCAGCTTGGGCGCTTCGTGCAGATGGCGCGCGGCGGCGATCTTGATCAGCTCGCCCGCGATCTCGCGGATGCGGTTCTTCAGCTTCGCCTTGCGGGTCTGCCAGCCGCTTCCACCGAGGCGGTCGAGCTCGACCGTGGTCTGGTCGGAGCCGTAGCGCGACAAGAGCTCGATGTTCTCGACCGGCAGGAACAGCTTGGTCTCGGCGGCGTAATGCAGCTCGAGGCAGTCGTGCGGCGCGCCGGCAACATCCAGCGTCTGCAGGCCGATGAAGCGGCCGATGCCGTGATCGACATGGACGACGATGTCGCCGGCAGTGAGGCTCGTCACCTCCGAGATGAAATTGTCGAGCTTGCGGCTGGCCTTGCGCGGCCGCACCAGGCGGTCGCCCAGAATATCCTGCTCGCTGATCAGCGCGATCTCGTCGGTCTCGAAACCGCTCTCCAGACCAAGCACGGCCAGCATGGTCTCGTTGCGCGGGGTCGCCTGCACCGTCCGCCAGGTGTTGACGCTGGTGGTGTGGGTCAGCTTGTGGTCGCGCAGCATCGACGTCATGCGGTCGCGCGAGCCTTCGGTCCAGAGCGCGATCACGACCTTCTTGCGCTGCGCCTGCAGCGCCATCACGTGGCTGACGACGGACTCGAACACGTTGACGGTAGAGTCGTTGCGCTCCGGCGCGAAATCGCGGCCCCTGCGGGCGCCGGCATCGACGACGCTGATACCGTCGGTCGGCACCGAGAATGCCGTCAGACGCGCCAGCGGAATGTCGCCGAGGCGCTTGGTCCACTCCGCGTCGGTCAGATAGAGCCGATCCGGGGGCAGCGGCTTGTAGATGGCGCCGCCGCCCGGATGCTCCATCGCATCGCGGCGGGCCTCGTAATAGTCCTGGATCTGCTTGAAGCGTTCGCGGATGGCGTCCTCGGCCTGCGGCTCGATCGCGACGGCTGCCCCTTGCAGATAGTCGAACAGCGTGTCCATCCGATCCTGGAACAGCGGCAGCCAGTGCTCCATGCCGGGATGGCGGCGGCCTTCGCTGACGGCCTCGTACAGCGCATCGTCGCGCTCGGGCGCGCCGAACTCGGCGACATAGCCCATGCGGAAACGGCGGATGGTGTCGGTGACGAGCTGGAATTCGGAGACGGGCACGAGGTCGAGCGAACGCATATCGAGCAGCGTGCGCTGGGTCTCGGCGTCGAAGGAGCGGATCGATTCCAGGCTGTCGCCGAAGAAGTCGAAGCGGACCGGCTGCTCGAGGCCGGCCGGAAACAGGTCGAGGATGCCGCCGCGCACCGCGTATTCGCCGGGCTCGCGCACGGTCGAGGAGCGGTTGTAGCCGTTGTGCTCCAGCCAGGCGACGACACTGTCCATCGGCACCACATTGCCCGGCGCGACCGACAGCGCCTGCGCCGCGACCAGCTCGCGCGCGGGCACCCGCTGCACCACGGCGTTCACCGTGGTCAGCACGATCAGCGGCTTGTCGCTGCCGGTGAGCGAGGCCAGGCGCGCCAGCGTGGTCAGGCGCTGGGCGAGGATGCCGCCATGCGGCGAGACGCGGTCATAGGGCTGGCAGTCCCAGGCCGGGAAGGTCAACACCGGCAGATCGGGCGAAAAGAACCGCAGCGCGCGCTCGAGCTGCTGCATGCGCGCGCCGTCGCGGCAGACCACGGCAAGGCTGACGGCCGGCTTCTTCGGCCGCGCCGCGATCGCCCGCGCCAGATCGGAGACGACGAGGCCTTCCGCGCCCTCGGCCACATTGGCAAGCGTCACCGCGCGGCCGGGCGTGAGCAGCTCGGCCGGCGACTTCAAACCGGGTTTCATAGATCGCCGTCCGTAATCGGGAACGCCTTGATGCGGACGAACAGCGCGCCGGTGACGTCGGCCGGCAGCACCTTGTCGCCGGTGATGGCGGCATAGAGATCGGGATCGTTGACCTCGAGCAGGGTCTCGAGCTCGGTCAGCTCCGCGTCGGACAGGTTGCCGATCTCGGCATCGGCGAAGCGGCCGAGGATCAAATCCATCTCGCGCGTGCCGCGGTGCCAGCAGCGGAACAGAAGCCGCTTGCGGCGGTCGTCCAGCCCGCTGCTCGATCGTGTCGTTCCCGTCATGTCTCAAATCCAGTCAAACGCAGAAAGCCCGGACGTGCCGGGCGCGGCTGATATAGCCATTGGGACCGCCGATGTCAGCCCTTTGTTTTTGCAATTGTTTGGGGACCGTCATTGCCGGGCTTGACCCGGCAATCCATCCTCCTTGAAAAGATGGATGCGCGGGTCGAGCCCGCGCATGACGAATGTTGCGAGAATGCGCCCCAGCCTGCTCAATCCGCTGTTTGCCCTCGTGACCAGCCTGCCCGGCGTCGGTCCGAAGCAGGACAAGCTGCTGCAATATCTGCTCAGCCGCAGCGAGACGCCGCGGCTGGTGGACCTCTTGCTGCATCTGCCGAGCCAGGTCATCGACCGCCGGGCGCGGCCGAAGATCCGCGACGCCGCGCAGGGAACCATGGTGACCCTGGAGGTCACCGTCGACCGCCACCGGCCGCCCCCGCCGCGCAACGCGCGCGCGCCGTACCTGGTCTATGCCAGCGACGATACCGGCGACGTCGTGCTGACCTTCTTCCGCGCCAAGCCCGGCTATGTCGAGAAGCTGCTGCCGGTCGGCGAGAAGCGCTACGTCTCGGGCACGCTGCAGATGTATGACGGCATCCCGCAGATCGTGCATCCCGACCGCGTGCTGGACGAGGAGGCGATCGCAAAACTCTCCGGCATCGACCCGGTCTATCCGCTGACGGAGGGCCTCGCGCTCGGCTCGCTGCGCCGCGCGATCACGCAGGCGCTGCAGAAGCTGCCGGCCTTGCCGGAGTGGATCAGCCCCGAGGTGATGCGCCGCTGCCACTTCCCGCCAATCGCGGAAGCTCTTACCCGCGTGCACCAGCCGGTCGAGCTCACGGACATCCTGCCGGACCGGCCGTTCTGGTCGCGCCTCGCCTTCGACGAACTGCTTGCCGGACAGCTCGCACTCGCCCTGATCCGCGCGCAACTGCGCCGTCCTGCCGGCGTGCGCAATGCCGGCGACGGGCATCTGCGCCACAAGATCATCGACGCCCTGCCCTATGCATTGACAACCTCCCAGCGCGACGCGGCGGCAGCGATCGCCAACGATCTGCAACAGCCGGTGCGCATGCTGCGCCTGCTCCAGGGCGACGTCGGCTCGGGCAAGACGGTCGTGGCGCTGCTCGCAGCCGCGGCCGTGGCCGAGGTCGGCAAGCAGGCCGCGCTGATGGCGCCGACCGAGATCCTCGCGCGCCAGCACATCAAGACCATCGCCCCGCTCGCCGAGCGCGCCGGCCTGCGCGTTGCGATCCTCACCGGCCGCGAAAAGGGCAAGGAGCGGCGCGAGATCATCGCCCAGCTCGCCGAAGGCGAGATCGATCTCCTCGTCGGCACCCATGCGCTGATCCAGGACGATGTGATCTTCAAAGACCTGGCGCTTGCCATCGTCGACGAGCAGCACCACTTTGGCGTGCGCGAGCGGCTGGCACTGACCTCCAAGGGCGAAGCCGTCGACGTGCTGGTGCTGAGCGCAACGCCGATCCCGCGCACGCTGGTGCTGACCTATTTCGGCGACATGGACATTTCCGAGCTGCGCGAAAAGCCGGCCGGACGCCAGCCGATCGACACCCGCGCCGTCCCGATGAGCCGGATCAGCGAGGTCATGGAGGGTGTCGGCCGCGCCCTCGAATCCGGCAAGCTGGTCTACTGGATCTGCCCGCTGGTGGAGGAATCCGAGGCCGAGGGCACCGAGCACCTCACCAACGCGACCAAGCGTTTCGAGAGCCTGCAGAAGCGCTTCGGCGACCGCGTCGGCCTCGTCCACGGCCAGATGAAGGGCACCGAGAAGGACCGCGTGATGGGCCAGTTCGCCGCCCACGAAATCGGGCTGCTGGTCGCGACCACGGTCGTCGAGGTCGGCGTCGACGTGCCGGCGGCGACCATCATGGTGATCGAGAACGCCGAGCGCTTCGGCCTCGCCCAGCTCCACCAGCTCCGCGGCCGCATCGGGCGCGGCTCCGAGGCCTCGACCTGCATCCTGCTCTACGGCGAGCCGCTCGGCGAAATGTCGAAGGCACGGCTCAAGGTGATCCGCGAGACCACCGACGGCTTCCGCATCGCCGAGGAAGATTTGAAGCTGCGGGGCGAAGGTGACGTGTTAGGGGTGCGCCAGAGCGGCCTGCCCGGCTATCGGATCGCGCGCTCGGAGGTGCACGGCCAACTCATCACCCAGGCGAGAGATGAGGCGCTGCGCATCCTCAAGGACGATCCCAAGCTGAAGGGCGAGCGCGGCGAGGCGCTGCGCTGCCTCTTGTATCTCTACGAACGAGACGAGGCGATCCCGCTGATCGGCGCGGGTTAGCCGGCAGCCCGCCGACGCCCGATTTCGTAGGCCGCCACATGCGCGCGGGCGAGATCCAGCAACGGCGTGTCGATGCCGAGCGCGCGGGCGCGATTGGCCATGTCGCCGAGGATGTGCTCCGCCTCGGTGATCGAGCCGCGCTCGATGTCGCGCAGCATCGAGGCCTTCAGCGGCGAATCCAGCGTGGTGAAGAGCTTGCGGTCGAACTCGATGAACGGCGCGCGCGGCTCGAAGCCCGACGCCGTTGCGACGGCGCAGCATTCGGCGAACAGGCGGAAGATCGACTGCTCGCCGTTCGGCACGGCCAGGATGTCGCCGATGCTCGCGCGCATCAGGCAGGTGATGCCGGCCAGCGTCGAGAGCTGGACGAATTTCTCCCACATGTCCTGCATGATCGCTTCGCTGGCGCGCACGTCGATTCCGGGGACATGGAGCAGCGTCTCCAGCGCGAGCACGCGCTCGCTCAACGAACCATCGATCTCGCCGAAGACGATGGTCTGATTGGCCATGAACTGAACGACACGACCATCCGCATCGAGCCCGGCGCTGACATTCGCGAGCCCGCCGAGGACGCGAGCTGCACCGAAGCGCGCAATGAGAGCGTCGACATGTTTCAACCCGTTGAGGATCGGCAGGATCATCGTGCCGGGGCCGACGGCGGGTGCGAACTGGCTCATTGCGTCATCGAGCGAGTAGGCCTTCACGCCGACGAGCACGACGTCGAACGGCTCCTTGAGATCACCGGCCTGGATGATCTTCGGCTGCACGGCAAAGTCGCCATGCGGACTGACGACTTGCAGTCCGTTCTTCTGCAGTTGCTCCGCGCGCTTCTCGCGCACCAGAAAGGTCACGTCGCCCCCGGCCCGGACCATGCGAGCCCCGTAATAGCCGCCAAGCGCGCCCGCGCCGATCACCAAGACTCTCATTCGAACTCCCAAGCACCTGCGTCCGCAGAATGGTAACAGATGGGCCTCGCGACGTCTCCTCCCCCGTCATTGCGAGCGCAGCGAAGCAATCCAGACTGCCTCTGCGGAAAGATTCTGGATTGCTTCGCTGCGCTCGCAATGACGTGGATAGAGCAGTTACAGAAGACTCCCTTTCGCCGCGGCCGACTTCATGCAACCTTCCCGCCATGCGCCGGATCATCGTGGTTGGCTCACAAGGAAGCGGAAAGACCCGCCTCGCCCGCGATCTCGGGCAAAAGCTCGGGCTGCCCGTCGTGCATCTCGACGTCCTTTATTGGCAACCGGGCTGGACACCATCCGACACAACAAGCTTTCAAACGCGCGTCGCGGAGGCGATCGCGGGCGATGCATGGGTCGTCGACGGCAGCTTCTCGGGGCTGGCGTTCGATCTCACGATCGCGCGTGCCGATGTTCTCGTCGTCATCGACCGCCCGCGCTGGGTCTGCCAGTGGCGCATCCTCCGGCGCTCGGCCTTCGATCGCGACACGGCACGCCCCGATCTCCCCGAGGGATGTCCGGAACAGTTCGACTGGAAACTGATGAAGGAGGCCTGGCGCTACGACGTCGAGCGCGTGCCCGTCATCGAGGCCGAGCGCATCCAACATGGCCCCGATGTCCCGGTCCTGCGCCTGAGACGCGACCGGGACATTCAGGGCTTTCTGGAGTCCGTCTCGGTGGACGGCGAGTGAGACCTGACGATCAGGATTTCTTCTGCGCGATACCTGTGGAAAAAGCCTTCAGCAGCTCCGCATCCACCGCCTCGCCCTTCGCGTCTGCGGCCAGATGCTCGAACCAGCGCGCGAAGCCTTCGTAGATCTGGCTGGCCGGATGGTCGGCGCCGAGAAAGCCGGAAATCTCCCGCATCTCCGCGACCCAGCGATAGGCTTTTGGCAGCATGTCCGGCAGCGCCACTTCAAGCCGGGCCAGGATCGCGGGCTGGCTGAGCGCGAGCTCGTCGCACAGCGCATCCGCCGCGCCCGCTTTGGTGGCCGCGACCACCATGGCCGAGCCGATGCCGGCGAGGCCCTTGACGATGCCGGCATAGGACATCTTCAGCGCCGATGCTGCTCCGACCGGCCCCTCGACGATCCGCACGTCGAGGCCGAAATCCCTGAGCACCGCGACATCGCCTGCGTATTCGCCGGACATATAGAACGCCGGGCTCTTGCCGCCCGGCTGCGGCGGGAAGCCGATGATGCCGCCATCGACGAACGGCGCCTGTGCCGAGCCGATGATCTCCTCGATCCTTTGCACGGTATCGACATTGACGGCGTTGCAGTCGACCACGATCGGCTTCTTCTCGCGCCTGACGATCAGCGCCGCCAGTCGTTCCGCCAGCGCAACCGCTTCGCCCGGAGGCACGATCGAGAGGATGATGTCGGCGTCCGCAATCGCCTCGTCCTCGGCGCCGGTCATGCCGGCATCCGCCGCGCGCTTTTGCGTCGCCTCGCTCCGCCCCTTCAACGACGTCAGCACGCGCGCGCCGTTTTCGTTGAGACGGCGGGCGACGGCGCTGCCCATGGCGCCGGGCGCCAGGATCGCAATGGTCTTTGACATCGTGCACTCCAGATCGAACTTTGAGCGAGGCGCTCAATTCGACCGGAACACTAGCAGAGGATGCGAGTGCTTGCGTGAACGCGGCCATCCGCCAAGGGAATGGCCCTACTCCACCTTCGCAGGCTGGGGCTGTTGCTGGAGCGTCGAGGCGTTGGCGATGCGCGCGGCATTGGCCATGCCGGCGAGCGCGGCAGCCTTCTTCGGGTCGGGCGCCGAGCCCGGCTGCACCACGCCGGCCGACATGATCAGCGTCGCGGCGTCCTCGGCAGTGAGATCGACCTCGATGATCTTGCTTCTGGCCACGTAGAAGAAGAAGCCCGTCGTCGGGTTCGGCGAGCACGGCAGGAACACCGAGACATGCTCTTCCTGTCCCGGCAGGCTGCGGGCGATGTCCTCGCTCGGCGATTGCGAGATCAGCACGATCGACCACATGCCCGGCGAGGGAAACTCGACCAGGCCCACTTTACGGAAGCTCGAGCCCTTGCCCGAGAACAGCGTCTCGAACACCTGCTTCAGGCCGCGATAGATGGCGCGCACCGCCGGGATGCGGCCGAGGAAGGTCTCGCCGACATCGACCAGCGTCCGGCCGATCAGGTTCGCCGCGAGGAAGCCGACCAGGGTCAGCGTGAAGAATGCGACAATCAGTCCCCAGCCGGGGACGCCGTAAGGCAGATAGGTCTCGGGCCGATAGGCCAGCGGGACGAAGGGCCGCACCACGCCGTCGACCCAGGTGACGAACCACCAGACCAGATAGAGGGTGATCGCGATCGGCCCCGTCACCACGAGGCCGGTCAGGAAATAATTGCGGAAGCGGCCCATCAGCCCGGTATGCGGTTCCGGTGCGGGATCAAGCGGCGCAGGGACGTCGTCGCGGGAGGTCATTCGGGTTCCAGGTCGGTCGCAGCTGACAAGCTAGGGTCTTCTAGCAGGTTTTGGAAGACCACGAAGCGACGCGACCGGTATCCCTTCTGCCTATTCCACGGTCACCGATTTCGCGAGATTGCGCGGCTGGTCGACGTCGGTGCCCATGATGACAGCCGTATGATAGGCGAGCAGCTGGACCGGGACGGCGTAGACCATCGGCGTGAACGCCGCCGCCATGTCGGGCATGACGATGGTGACGAGGGAATCGACCGTCGCCTCCTCCGCGCCCTTGGCGTCGGTCATCAGGATGATCCTGCCGCCGCGGGCGGCGACCTCCTGCATGTTGGAGACGGTCTTCTCGAACACGCGATCATAGGGCGCGATGACGACGACCGGCATGGTCTCGTCGATCAGGGCGATCGGGCCATGCTTGAGCTCGCCGGCGGCATAGCCCTCGGCGTGGATGTAGGAGATCTCCTTCAGCTTCAGCGCGCCTTCGAGCGCGAGCGGGAAGCTGGTGCCGCGGCCGAGATAGAGCACGTCGCGCGACTTCGCGATCTCGCGCGAGAGCTTCTCGATCTGCAGCTCGGTGGTGAGCGCAGCCGACATCAGGCGCGGGACCTCGACGAGGCCGTGGACCAGCTTGGTCTCATCCTCGTCGGACAATTCGCCTCTGGCCTTGCCGGCGGCGATCGCAAGATTGGCCAGCACCATGAGCTGGCAGGTGAAGGCCTTGGTCGAGGCGACCCCGATCTCGGGTCCGGCCAGCGTCTGCAGCACGGTCTCGCTCTCGCGCGCGATGGTCGAGGTCGGCACGTTGACCACGGCGATCGTGTGCACGCCCTCGGCCTTGGCATAGCGCAGCGCCGCCAGCGTGTCGGCGGTCTCGCCCGACTGCGAGATGAAGATGGCAAGATCGCCCTTGCGCAGGGGCGCCTCGCGGTAGCGGAATTCGGAGGCGACATCGACCTCGACCGGCACGCGCGCAAAGCGCTCGAACCAGTATTTCGCGACGAAGCCGGCATAGCTCGCGGTGCCGCAGGCGGTGATGTTGATGCGGCGGATGTCCTTGAAATCGAACGGCAGCTTGACCGGCAGCGACACGCGCTCGCTCGCCATGTCGACATAGCGCGCCAGGGTGTGGCCGACCACTTCCGGCTGCTCGTGGATCTCCTTGGCCATGAAGTGGCGATAATTGGCCTTGTCGACCAGCGAGGTCGAGGCGGCGTGCCTGATCTTCTCGCGCTGGACGGCATGACCGTCCTTGTCGAAGATGCTGGCGCTCTTGCGGGTCAGGACGACCCAGTCGCCGTCCTCGAGATAGCTGATCGTGTCGGTGAACGGACCGAGCGCGATGGCGTCGGAGCCGAGAAACATCTCGCCGTCGCCATAGCCGATTGCGAGCGGCGGACCGTTGCGGGCGCCGATCATCAGGTCGTTGTCGCCGGCGAAGATGAAGCCGAGCGCAAAGGCGCCGCGCAGGCGTCCCAGCGCGAGCTTCACCGCCTCGACCGGCTTGTTGCCGCGCGTCAGCAAATCGTCGACGAGATGCAGCACGATCTCGGTGTCGGTCTCGGTGTGGAACACCGCGCCCTTCTTCTCGAGCTCCTCGCGCAGCTCGCGGAAATTCTCGATGATGCCGTTGTGGACCACGGCGACGCGCTCGGTCGCGTGCGGATGGGCGTTGTTGACGGTCGGCTTGCCGTGGGTGGCCCAGCGGGTGTGACCGATCCCGGTCGTGCCCTTGAGCGGCTCGGCCTCCAGCCGCTTCTCCAGGTTCTTCAACTTGCCCTCGGCGCGGCGGCGCTCGAGATGCTTGCCTTCGAGCGTGGCAACGCCCGCGGAGTCATAGCCGCGATATTCAAGACGCTTGAGCGAATCCACCAATTGCTCTGCAACCGGTTCGCGCCCGAGAATGCCGACAATCCCGCACATGCGGATCAATATCCCCCAAATCGTCGAAAAATCGCCAAAACGACACGTTCAGTTTTTAGCGAAATTCCCAAGGAACCAGATACTCAATAATTATTGCCGATTGAGACAGCGTCGGGCCGCCCAGCCTGCGTCGTTGTGGCCGGCCTTTAACCCCGCACGTTAACTTGTTGTCAACAAGTTTGGCCAACGATTCCGGTCAGGAGAACAAGGCCATGAAAGGCTCATCCGACCGCAAAGGTCTGTCGTCACTGTATCTGCGTGCCAGCGAGACGTCGGGCACGCACCTCGCCCATTGGCCGCCGCCCCAGCGCGGCAAGGAAAGCAAGCCGGTCTTCGTCAAGCATGTGCAGGGCGAGCCGGCCAAGCGCGCCAAGCCGCGTGGCTGGCGCCTGACCCGCGCGATCTTCTCGGAATTCGCCGACGACGAATAGCGGGGTGCCTCACCCCCGCGCCACGACGGCCCAAATGAGGATGGCAAGGAGCGCCAAGAAGGCCATTCCTGCGAGCAGCGACGCGATTTCGTGGGGTTGGCGCACGCCGACCAGCTTCAGCACGCCCCGTCCCGTCGCCGTGATGAAGGTCTCGACGAGGACATCGATGAGACTGCGGATGAACTCGACCATGCGCGCGCAGGCCTCGCTCTCGCCCGCTCACTTCTCCGGCTTCTTTTCCGGATTCCTGCCGCCCGTCTTCATCTCGCGATAGCGCTTGGCGCCGCCCTCACGGATGGTCTGCTGGTTGCGCTCCAGTGCCATGGCGTCGTCAGGCACGTCGCGCGTGATCACCGAGCCCGAGCCGATATAGGCGCCGTTGCCGATCTTCACGGGCGCGACCAGCGAGGAGTTGGTGCCGACGAAGGCGCCCTGCCCGATCACCGTCTTGTGCTTCTTGAAGCCGTCGTAGTTGCAGGTGATGGTGCCGGCGCCGATGTTGGAATTGGCGCCGACGGTGGCGTCCCCGATGTAGGAGAGATGGTTGACCTTGACGCCGGCCTCCAGCGTCGCCGCCTTGGTCTCCACGAAGTTGCCGATGCGCGCGCCGTCACCGAGCGAGGTGCCGGGCCGAAGCCGCGCATAGGGGCCGATCGAAACCTTCTTGCCGAGCGTGGTCTCGACGATGTGCGAGAAGGAATGGATCACCGCGCCGTCGGCGATCGACACGCCGGGGCCGATCACCACGAACGGCTCGATGGTGACGTCCTTGCCGAACACGGTGTCGGCGGACAGGTAAACCGTCTCCGGCGCGATCAGCGTGACGCCGGCCTCCATCGCCGCTTTCCGCAGGCGCGCCTGCATCACGGCCTCGGCCTCGGCGAGCTGCGCCTTGGTGTTGATGCCGCGCACTTCGTCCTCGCTGGTCTCGATCACCACGGACTCCCATCCCTGCTTGCGGACGATCTCGACCGCATCCGTCAGATAATATTCGCCCTTGGAATTGGCATTGCCGATCTTCTCGAGGATCTCGAGCGCGCGGCGTCCGTCGATCGCCATCACGCCGGCATTGCACAGATCGATCTTGCGCTCGGCTTCGCTGGCATCGGCCTGCTCGCGGATCGCGACCAGGCGGTCGCCCTCGACGATGAAGCGGCCATAGCCGGTCGGATCGGCGGCGCGAAAGCCCAGCGCGGCAATGGCGGCGCCCTTGGCCAAGGGCGCGCGCAGCCGCGCAAAGGTCTCGGCCGAGATCAGCGGCGTGTCGCCGAATGCGACCAGGAGATCGTCGGCGCCGCGCGCGATGGCTTCGCGTGCCGCCAGCACCGCATGCGCGGTGCCGAGGCGTTCGCCCTGCACGAAGGTGAGCGCGTCGGGGCGAATGCGCCTCGCCTCCTCCGCGACGGCCTGGTGATCGGGGCCGATCACGACGGCGAGCGCGGTGCCGGTTCCCTTCGGTGCGGCGGCGAGCACATGGGCCAGCAGGCTCTGGTGCGCGACGGGATGCAGCACTTTCGGCAGGCTCGATCGCATGCGCGTGCCTTCACCGGCGGCGAGCACGATCGTGAGGCTGGAACGGGCGGTCATCGAAATCCTGTCAGATACGGCCGAATCAATTGGCGCGGCAGGCGGTGCGCCGCCCTCGTGAGCTGCCGCCTTGCTACCCCCGCAAACGCCCGGAATTCAAGTGCGACGGGGTTTTCCTGTTAATGTTCCCTGATTGATTCGGGGAAGCCGGACAGGGGCTGGGCATTTAACGTTCATGGCAAAGGATTCCGACCCACTGGCGGATGCCTTCGGCGCCAAGGAGACCGGCGGCCTGTTCTCCGGACTTCTGGCCGAGGAAAGCACGTTCGACCGCCGCATGATGTGGCGCCTGGGCACGTGGGGCGTGACCGCCGTCGGCGCCGTCGTCATCGCGGTGATGGCCAACCAGGCCCAGCTCGGCTGGCGCCGCGATCAGGTCGCCGCCGCCGATCTGACGCGCCAGGCCGACCGGCTGCAGCAGCTGACCCGGGAAAGCCAGAACGAGGCGCGGCGCCTCGCCGCCGCCATCGAGACGCTGAACACCGATCGCGATCGGCTCTACTCGCGCGTCACCGTGCTGGAGCAGGGCCTGGATTCCGTCACCGGCGCCATCGCCAAACAGGCCGCGAAGCCGCAGGACGCGCCTGCGCCTGAGGCGCAAGCCGCATCCGCAGCACCCAGCGTCGGCCCGGTCGCCTCGGTGCCCGCGCCGTCCGCCGACAAGCCGCGCGCAAGCGCCAAGGATCAGGCGAAGGAGCCCGCCAAGGACGCAGCGAGGGACACCGCGAAGGAGCCGGCAAATCCTCCGCCGCCGCAGAGCGCGGCTGCCGCATCGCTGGTGTCGCAGGCGCCGGCAACGACCTCGGCGCTGCCGATGCTTCCGCTGGTGCCGTCCAAGTCGATCATGGCGCCGCCCGATCCCGCTGCATCCAGGCTGGTTCAGCCCGACGCGACCGAGAAGGCCGCCGAGAAGAAGCCTGAAGCAGCGCCCGCCCCGACCGAAGTAGCGGCCGTTGCAGCCAAGCCGCCGGAGGCTACCGAGAGCGAAGCGCCGGCCATTGCGGTCCAACAGACGCGCTTTGCGATCGACCTCGGCGGCGCCAATTCGGTCGACGGCCTGCGCGCGCTCTGGCGCGGCGTTACAAAATCCAATCCGGAAGTCGCAGTGCTGCGGCCGATCATCATGATCAAGGAAGGCACCAACGGCCTCGGCATGCAGCTGCGCCTGGGGGCCGGCCCGCTGATCAATGCCGCGGCCGCCGCAAAGCTCTGCGCCGGGCTCTCCGAGAACGACCGCCACTGCGAGACCACCGTGTTCGACGGCCAGCGTCTCTCGATGCGCGGCGGTTCGGAGAAGGCGCAGGACAAGGGTCAAGACAAGGGACAGGAGAAGTCCCAGGACCGCGTGCAGGACAAGAGCGCCGACAAGAACGAGGCGGCGCCGCAAGCCGAGACCGCACCCGCGCCCGCGCCCGCGCCGAATGCAAAGCCCGACAAGCGCCGCCGCAGCTACTCCTCAAAACGCTCGTCGAAACGCGAAGAGCCCGCGCCTGCACCCGCGGCCCCGCAGCCGGCCGCACAGGCGAAGCCCGAGACGGCATCGGCGGGCTCGACACTGACATCGTTCTTCAGGCGGTAGGCATTCCGCTCACGATCAGTCGGGTCCGTTGGCTGATACAGGCCCGTGGCCGTGCGACTATCGGACGCTTCGACCTGAGCCTCGATTTCACCGCAAGTTCGCGATCGTTCGACGACAACGCGCGAGCTCCGATGAACGAACTGGATGATGTCCTGAGGCTTCTCGTCGCGGCGGGAACTGGGCTGCTGATCGGCATCGACCGTGACATGAACGACAAGCCGGTGGGGATGCGGACACTTTCGCTGGTCGCCCTCGGCTCCGCGCTGGTCTCGATCTCGGTCATCGAGTTCCAGAACCTGAGAGATCACCCGGACGCGATCTCGCGAGTCATTCAGGGCGTCGTTGCCGGCGTCCTGACCGGCGTCGGCTTCATCGGTGCGGGCGTCATCCTCCACGACAGCAAGGCGAAGACCGTTCATGGCCTCACCACCGCTGCGACCGTCTGGATCGCAGCGGGTCTCGGAATCGCCTGCGCCCTGGGAGCCTGGCTGCTCGTCGCCGCAGCGATTGCCGTCACCTTGCTCGTGCTGTTCGTTCTGGGATGGGTCGAGCGGCGGCTGGGTTTGAAGTAGCCGGCACGCAAGCCGATGGCGGAAGTCCCGCCTGTTCCAAGGCTCCCCCGCGCCATCACTAGCTGGCGATCAATCAACAGGCGCCCACCTGCCCTGTTGCCTGCCGACGCCATCCCGACCATATTGCGCCCATGACAAAGAAGCCCTTCCGCCTCACGCCCTACCAGGTGCAGTTCCTGATCGTCGTCGGTTTTGCCAGCGTCGGCTATGCGCTTTATTTGCGCTATCTCGGCATCGAGCTCTCGACCGTGGGCCTTGCCTGCGACGCCGGCCTGCAGACGCTGATCTGCAAGGCGCGCTCGGTGTCGACCGTGCTGTTCAAGAATTCGGTGTTCGGCATCGTCGCGCTGGTGGTGGCGACGCTCAACCTGATGCGGCCGTCGATCGTGCTTCTGACCGTCGGCATCATCGCCGCCGGCCTCGGCATCGTGCTCTACAATGTCGTGCTGTCGGGCCTTGCGATCGGCCTGTTCATTCTCGGATTTGCTCGGCCCGCGCCCGCCACAGCGTGAGCGCGAGCAACAGATACATCGCGCAGGTCCACAGCGACTGCCAGTTGTCGCGTCCCTCGTTGAACAGCACGTAGATCGCCGAGAGCGTCAGCACGCCCGCGAACACCGCTTCCGCGATCGGACGCTGGCCGACCTGCGGGCGGTTCAGCATCAACAGCGCGAACGGCACCACCGCCATCGTCAGCGAGGCGTAAGGGAAGTCGTGGTAGCGCGGGTCGAACACGAAGGCGAGCGCGGTCTGCGCCGCGATGACGGCGGTCAGCGCCAGCGTCAGGCCCAGCACCGCGGTGAGCTTCGACCATTTGCGGCCCTCGCGGGGTCCTAGCAGATCAAGGAAGGTCGGCAGGCTGCGGCCGATCACCATCGCCTGCGCGCAGAAGATCGGCGACAGGATGCCGGCGAGCAGCAGCGCACCCCAGTGCAGCCAGCCGCCGAGGCCGTAGCTCTCGTAGTACATCTTGTCGGCGCCGATCCCGAGCAGGCTGCCCGCCGTGGTCGCCGAGATGGCGACACCGAGCCAGGCCGAGAAGCGCGGCGTCCACGGCCGCCGGCGCAGCGTGATCAGCGCCACCGCGAACACCAGCACGCACAGGCCCATGCCCGCGCCCATGTACCATTTCCAGTACGGGAAATTGCTGATCGGCTGGCCCGGCGGATATTTCAGCTCGCGGCGCACGGAATCGAACAGGCCCCAATAGCCGCCGACGGTGCCTTCCAGCTTGCGCTTCCAGGGCTGGTCGTAGGACTCGATCAAGTTGACGCGAAACTTGTTCGCCTTCGCAAGGCCGAGGATTTCCGAGACGACGCGCGCCTGGTTGGTGCGCGACGGCAGCGCGCCCTCCCGCATGCGGCCCTCGCTCGGCCAGCCGGTCTCGCCGATCAGGATCTCCTTGCCCGGAAACGCCACCGCCATGCGCTCGCGGATCGCTTCCACATGCGAAGCGGCGAATTTCGCCTTGACCGGAAAATCCTCCCAATAGGGCAGGATGTGGATGGTGACGAAGTCGACGGCGTCATAGACCTCGCGGTTCTTCAGCCAGAACTCCCAGACATCCGCATAGGTGACGGGCACGCTGACCTGCGCCTTCACCGAGCGGATGATGGAGACGAGATCGGCGGTCGTCATCTCGCCGCGCAGCAGCACCTCGTTGCCGACGATGATGCTGGTGATGATGCCGGGGAAGTCCTTGGACAGGCGGACGGCGAGCGCAGCCTGCTCGAAATTCTTGGTGCGGTTGCTGGAGAGCCAGATGCCCTGCAGCACCTTCATCCCACCAACCTTGGCGGCGATCGCCGGAACCTGGTCGAGCCCATTCTCCATGGAATAGGTGCGGACGCAGTCGGTGATCTCCTTGAGCTGGCGCAAATCCTGCTCGATCTGATCGGCTTCAATATGGGTCCACGCGTTCAGCGGCGACTGGTCGCCCCGGAACGGCGCATAGGAGACGCATTGAACCTTGTCGGCGGGATCGATCGGGGCGCGCGCGAGCGTGATTGGCGTGGCCAGCCACCACCACACGGCAGCAATCGCACCCAGTGAAACGAGCAGAAGCGCCAGTGGCGTACGAAGAGAAATCGGTTCCGTCCTCCGCGAAGGGCCGTCGATTACCTGCTCGCACGCAATCTGCCAAGGGGTGATGCCGGATGGATCGATCCGTCCCCCGAGGAATTTACCTGCGGCCGTTCGACAGAGGCCTAGGATCGTGACTTTGCTGGACAAAATTCGAAATACCGGTCATGGGACTTGGCGGGAATTTTCCGCCGCATTGGAGACCCATTTGGACGCCATCACCGGCGCGTCCGCGGGGATCCTGACGCGGGCGGTCAGTGGAGAAGTTGGGGAATTCATGCGGCAACGGGTGCGTCAGTCACGAAATGCGGTCCTGCGGCAGTTCGCCGCCACCTTGGCCGTTTCCGCCCTTCTCGGTCTGGCCGGCCTGACCGGCGCTTCTGCCCAGAGCGGCTCCCCGGCCCCCGACCAGGGCAAGGCCGCCGCCCAGCCCGCCGACGCCGCCGCCAAGGACGCCGCCCAGAACCAGCGCCGCACCGACGAGTTCGCCGAAGCCGCCCAGGTCATCAACGGCCCGGCCGGCAACCCCGAATGCGTCTGGCTCGGCCGCCGCGTGGTGCGGCTGATGTGGCGGGATGACCTCGATACCGCGTTCCGCCATCTCGACCTCTACGACCGCTTCGGCTGTCCCGGCGGCCACATCCAGGCTGCGTTCCGCTGCCTGACCCGCTTCGGCGGCCAAATCGATCCCAAGGTCGCCGAGACCCTGGACAGCCGCGTGCACGCTTGCTGGATCAACCCGGCCTCCCAGCCGCAGCAGGCAGCAGCAGCCGCCTCCCAGCCGGCAGCGCCGGCCGCCAACACCGCGCAGCCGCAGCCGGCCGCCAGCCCCTCGCCTGCGACAAGTCCGACACCGGCGCCCCAGAAATAGCCGCGGTCGTTTCAGCTGCCGTTCAGGAACGATCGGCCATAGAGACGGTTGGCACTGCCACGCGAGCTCGAAAAGCTTATGCCCTCATAAGGACATGAGCCCATGACAGTTGTGAAACCGCGCGGCAGCGATATGCTCCTTTTGCCGCGGACTTGGTCGGATCTCGGGGTCGGATCCGCTTCCCTGCCACCTCAGCCCCTTTTGGTTTAGCCGCGATGCGCGTTGTCGCCGCCGTTCTGTTGCTTGTGTCTGTGCTTCACGCCGGGCTCTGGGGAGTCTTGCGCGACAAGGAACCCGCGCCCGATTTCAGGGGTCTGCTGCCCAGCGTGTCCTACGCGCCGTTCGAAGGCTCGGCCCATCCCGACATCGACAACATCCCGAGCATCGAGAAAATCCGCGCCGACCTGAAGACGCTGTCGACGATGACGCGCGCGATCCGCCTCTATTCGTCCACGGGCGGCGTGGAACTGGTGCCGCCGATCGCGGCCGAGTTCGGCCTCAAGGTCACCGTCGGCGCCTGGATCGACAAGGACAAGGATCGCAACAAGCGCGAAATCGAGGCCGCGATCTCCCTCGCCCGCAAGAACAGCAACGTCGTCGGCGTCGTGGTCGGCAACGAGGTGATCTACCGCGGCGAGCAGAAGGTCGAAGACCTCATCGACATGATCAAGCAGGTGAAGGGCGCGGTCCGCGTGCCCGTCACGACCGGCGAGATCTGGAACATCTGGCGCGACAATCCCGACCTTGCCTCCAACGTCGATTTCATCGCCGCCCACGTGCTGCCCTACTGGGAGAACTTCCGTTCTGACCAGGCGGTCGACCAGGCGGTGGATCGTTACAACCTCTTGCGCAATCAGTTCCCGGGCAAACGCATCGTCATCGCCGAATTCGGCTGGCCGAGCGCGGGCTATAATCTGCGCAACGCGGACCCCGGCCCGTTCCAGCAGGCCGTGACACTGCGCAACTTCGTCAGCCGCGCCGAAGCGCTTGGCATGGACTACAACATCGTCGAAGCGATCGATCAGCCCTGGAAGTATTTTGAAGGCGGCGTCGGTCCGTACTGGGGCATCCTCAACGCCAGCCGCGAGCCGAAATTCGCCTGGACCGGCCCGGTGGAGAATCCCGACTACTGGAAGCTGATGGGAATCGCGCTTCTGGTCGGCATCCTCCTGTCGCTGCCGATTCTGCGGATCGAGAAAGCGACCGCGAAGCAGGCGTTCCTGCTGTCGGCGACCGCCAACGGCGTCGGCGCCTGGGCCGCCACCGTGTTCGCGTTCTGGAACGGACACTATTTCATCTTCGGCTCGGCCTTCGCGCTGACGCTCGGCATGATCCTGCTTGTTCCGCTGGTGCTGATCGCGATGGCGCGCATCGACGAGATCGCGGCGGTCGCCTTCGGCCGTCCACCGCAGCGGCTGCTCGCCAAGGGCAAGCCGGTCGAGAACGTGCCGGAGAATTACTACCCGAAGGTCTCGATCCATATCCCGGCCTATTACGAGCCGGTGGACATGCTCAAGCAGACGCTCGATGCGCTGTCGCGGCTGAACTATCCGAACTACGAATGCGTGGTCATCATCAACAACACGCCGGATCCCGCCTTCTGGCAGCCGATCCAGGACCATTGCCGCGCGCTCGGTGAACGTTTCAAGTTCATCAACGCCGAAAAGGTGCAGGGCTTCAAGGCCGGTGCGCTGCGCATTGCGATGGACCGCACCGCCGTCGATGCCGAGATCATCGGCATCCTCGATGCCGACTATGTCGTCGAGCCCGACTGGCTGAAGGACCTCGTGCCGGCGTTCGCCGACCCGCGTGTCGGCCTCGTGCAGGCGCCGCAGGAGCATCGCGACGGCGACCTGTCGATCATGCACTACATCATGAACGGCGAATATGCCGGCTTCTTCGACATCGGCATGGTCCAGCGCAACGAGCTCAACGCCGTCATCGTGCACGGCACGATGTGCCTGATCCGCCGCGCCGCGATGGACATGGCCGGCGGCTGGTCATCCGACACGATCTGCGAGGACAGCGATCTCGGCCTTGCGATCCAGGAGCTCGGCTGGGTCACGCACTACACCAACACCCGCTACGGCGCGGGCCTGCTCCCGGACACCTACGAGGCGTTCAAGAAGCAGCGCCATCGCTGGGCCTATGGCGGCCTGCAGATCGTCAAGAAGCACTGGCGCCGCTTCCTGCCGGGCGCGAGCCGGCTGACCGCGGACCAGAAGCGCGAATACGGCCTCGGCTGGCTGAACTGGCTTGGCGCCGAAAGCCTCGGCGTGGTCGTGGCGCTGCTCAACCTCGTCTGGGTGCCGATCGTCGCCTTCGCCGACATCGCCATTCCCGACAAGATCCTGACGCTGCCGATCATCGGCGCCTTCATCGTCTCGCTGGTGCACTTCCTGTCGATGTACCGCGCCCGCGTCGCGATCAAGCCGGGCCAGATGTTAGGTGCCATGATCGCCGCCATGAGCGTGCAGTGGACGGTGTCGCGCGCGGTGGCGCAGGGCCTCATCACCGAGCACATCGCCTTCGCCCGCACCTCCAAGGGCGGCCTCTCCAGGATGTCGATCGAGTTCCAGGCGTTCTGGGAGGCCGTGATCGGCACCCTGCTCCTGGTCGGCGCCGGCGTGCTGGTGGCGTCCAACAGCTTCCGCCAGATCACCGAGATCTACATCTTCGCCGGCGTGCTGGTGCTGCAGAGCCTGCCGTTCCTGGCGGCGGTCGCGATCGCGATCCTCGAGCTCAGCCGCATCAACTCGTTCCAGTTCTGGCGCGACAGCGCGATCCGCACCGCCGAGCTGATTGGCCTCCGCCCGGTCGCCCTGCCGACCCCGGCAGGAACGCCGCAAGCCGTGCCGAACGAGGTCCGGCGCGAGGCGAACTGAGGGTCCGATAACGTAGCGGCGCGGGCGATAGGTCCGCGCCGGCAAGCCATCGGCGCTGTTCGGCGTGGACAGCCACCCGCCAATCGAGTCGAAAACTCCGCCTTAAGCTCCGGACACCGCAGGCAAATCCCCGTCCCTGCCGACAGTTTCGGCAACCACCCGCACTATTGACCTGCGCAGCCACTCCCCCTACACAGCGCGGGCCGAAAGCATGATCCGGAAACAGCCGGTTTTCCCCGCGACGCAATCTTACGCGCAGCGGCAAGACATGCTTCTCGAATGTCCGAAGACGATGGCGATCTCTTGCGAAGCCATCCGCGGCCATGGGAGCGCGTAGCTCAGCCGGTAGAGCACGTGACTTTTAATCACGGGGTCCTGGGTTCGAGCCCCAGCGCGCTCACCAAAACTCTAGCAGAATCCAGCACTTCGCGATTCTTTGCAGGATCAGCGAACTTCGTTTCGTATCCGCATTTGCTTGGCCACACGCCAAGTGCGTATGAAACCATTTCCTGAGTCCCGTGAAGCGTCTCTGAAACAGAGCCGGAGTACGGTCCAGTCATTGACTAAGGGGGATTGCCATGTGGACGCTCATTGACAGCCTGTACCGCGAGTTTTGCCTGGCCCGGCTTGAGGAGATCAGGAAGCTTGAGCCAACGCTGTAACAGGCAGCGGGGATCGATCCGTCATCAGCCCGTGGCATGTCCATTGCATTCTGAGAGCCAACTGGGATTTCAGAGCCCAGTTAGAAAATAGGCGGCCTTCCGAGACGCGCATTTCGAGTTCGGCATCGCTCGTTTATTGCTCTAACTATTAGGAGCTGGCTCATGTCTTATGATGCAGCCATTGTGCAAATGCTTCGCGACGTCCTGGACGATGTTCTCTCCAGTCCGACCTTCACCCAGCAGCGTCGACGGACCGCAGTTGAGGTCGCCGAACGGGTCCTCAAGCTAGCCTCCCAGGGTGAGCGCCGCCCCGAGAACATCAAGCGACATTTGCAGAACGAGTTTTTCCGGCGCCATTAAGAAAGCCCGCCAGCGTGAACTGGCGGGCGGCCCTTTCTGCGACCTAGTTCGGATCACCGGCCGGCTCGAAAGCCGCAAGATACGCCTCCGCAGGCTTTTGACCAACCCAGCACCCTGCAACCGAGGGTGACTATATAGTCGGCCGGCACGATGATGCGGACGACGACCTTGGTGCTGCTCCGGAAATTCCGTATGCGGCACCGTGAAGATCAGCCGGCGATTATTCGGGCCGAGCTCGCGTTGAGCCGCGAGCTCTAGAGGAAACGGCCCCGGCCTCTCCGGGCAGAGAGATCGAGGCCGTGCATTCCCATGGTGCGGTCGATAGGTAGGGATTACCGCCCGCGCCGTAGAACGTATCTGATTCCCGCCGAGATTGCTTCTTTTTCCCGATCGCTTCCTGAAGTCGGCCCACCGAACGCAAGTGACCGAACACGCAATTCGCTCTATAGGCAACTAAGCTCAAGGGGAACTTTTGGGACTCTGTCAACTTAAGGGACCGTAGCAAGCGCGTATCTTGGAGCACCCATGTTTCGGCCGTTGGCGATTTTGGCATTTGCTATTTGCTTCCTGCCGCAGAATGCGACCGCTACCGACTTCAGCTCTCGCGCCAGGTGCGTTTGCACTACGTGGCATCGGCACACAGCCGTCGTGCGACACAGGCTTTACAGGGTGAGAGCAGCCTACGTGATTGGCTACGATCCCCTGCCATACCGCTTCGGCTCAACATACGTTTTCGAGCAGCCCTATCGCTATATACGCTAAGAGCGACACAATCTCAGTCGGCACCCCTTCTCTCAGAAATTCGGCAACGGCACGTCGACTCCCGTTCCCACCAGAGAGAACGGGCCGCCAGTGCGCGATTGGTAGCGAAGTTGTCATGAGCGTTCCGTGGCGAAGACGATAGGACACACCGTCATCTAACCAACCATTCCCCTGTTCATCGCGTGCGCGATCTGGCGGCCGAGTTCGCGGAGCAACACTGCAAGGCCATCCGCTGTCCGCTGCGCATGGACAGAGCTAATGGGAGCAGCGATCTCCCCGCCCATCTGATGGTCCAGGTCGAGGCATGGGCGGGGAGACGTGCGGCCCCCGGTTCATGACCAAGCCAAAAGCGTGCCACGATCGGCGCCTCAGCCGATCCTCAGATTTTCGGCGGAGACTTTACCGCTACGTCCCGTAGCCAACTCGTAGCTAACCTTGGCCCCTTCAGCCAGGTTGGTATAGCCCGCCTTTTGAACGGCCGAGATGTGGACGAATACGTCAGGACCGCCGTCCTCCGGCTGAATAAATCCGTATCCCTTGGTTGCGTTGAACCACTTAACAGTCCCCAAAGCCACGCTAAATTCTCCCATTCAAAAACGGCCGGAACACAGCTCCAGGCCAGCTTGCAGGCAATTCGAACTTTGCTCGATCGAGGCGACCTATCCTGAAATTGGGCCGGCCAATGTTTGAAGGCCAACCTCGACGACGGCAGCGTCAGGCTCTGGCCGTGCGATACCATTCTTGGCTGCCGCATCATCAGCAAAGCGCTTGGGCAGCATCCGCAGATCCTCGGCTGACTGACGCTCTTCGCGCCCCGTCGTCTGCTGCCGTTCCATTTCCTCGACGTGCTGGAGCACCATTCGGCGGAGGTCCGGATCCGTGATCTTCTGAAACGCCAAGATCAGTCGAAACATCTCGTGATGGTCGGGTGCAAAAGCCATTCCGCAATAACCTTTCAGACGAATCCAAATAACCAAAACCTTATTTAGGCATGCCCTTTAATGTTTATGAAGCCGTTACCAGGCTCCCAACTCCGGCTTTAGCGCCGACAACCTTTGAATTACTGCTGATTGGCTCAATGTTGTGCAACAGCTTGCTGTTTAGGCACGCATAAAACTTTAGCCCAAACTATGCTGCTCCGGCGCACATTTAACTGAAGGGATTAAATCATGCGAATTGCTGCCGCGATATCGATCGTCTTTTTGGGCGCCTCCTGCTTTCCCGCGCACGCACAAGACTTACCTGAGCACACGGTCCTGGCGTTCAACCTGCCCAGTTGCCCGAAAGGCTGGCAGGAATATGCACCTGCTGCCGGGGCTCTTGTTGCCGGCGTGGGCAACACATTCCAGCTCGGTGCAAACGGCGTGAGTCCAAGCTTCACAGTTGCAGATGCCTCGGGCGGAACATCAGCGCCGAAGTCGAAAGTGGCGGGACTTCTCTTCTGTGAGAGAAACAAGAATCGAAGATAGATCCAGGTGAATGCACACTGCGAAACTCGCCTTTTTGTGCGCGCATTGAGAAATGAAGTAAATCGGTTTGCAGATTGACCATAAGAGATGGTCGGAATTGACCGCGTTGCACAAGCTGGCAAGTTGTTTGCTGCCGGGATTTTGCATGACCCTCCCGGGGCTGGAGAAACGCCGCTCGCGTACGATTTCAAGCGAGCGGCGTTTTTAGAATACGACATGCCGGAATGAATTCGAGCGCCCGCGTGGCCTTTGCCTGCCCGAAATGCGCCGCTGCATGTGTGACCGATCAGATCCACCGAGCGCCTGGCAACGCAATGTCACGTCATCGTAGGGCGGCACCTGTGCTGCCAGAAGGTCGGCTTTCCGACCCGCACCTGCGCGCCGCCGACGACCATGCCGCCCTTGATGTACACTTTGCCAGAGCTGTCGCTGGCTTCGATGAACCGGACGCGCATCTCTCCGGTCCCCGCATGGATTTGCTTCGTCAGCACGGTCTCGAGGATCAGGTTGTTGAGGTGCTGAAATCGCGGATCGGTGCTGCGGACACGGATCTTGAGGGTCGACGGCGAGAGCAGCTCCGCGCTTTCGATCACGCTCGATGTCAGTTCGCTCACACCGAAATCGAGCTCGCGCGTCGCACCGCCATTGGCGGCCTTGGAGTAGATGTAGCGGAAGTTGGCGGCCGTCGTGGGCGACGCGCAAGCAACGCTCCAGACGCCGGTCAGGCCAAACGCTTCCAGGATGTCCCAGACGGTTTCAGTCGCGAATGAAGGTCCAGCCGACAAAATGAGCGCGAGTAGCGCGGCTGTCCCTGCTGACCGCCGGCTGACCATCCCTCGACAACGCCTTTGCTTGTAGTGCCGCTCGACCAATCGGGCCGCGCGCCGACCGAGCCGCACGGCAAGCACCCCTAAAATGCAGGTCAATATCGTAGCAACCCCGGCGGGGGGCGTCCATGTCGTGTGCAGGGTGTCCGACGACCCTCAGCCGCTCGCGGTGACAGGGGACCAACCTGCTTGTTCCAGGCGCCCTGCCCCAAAAAGCCGCGAGACAAAGCGCCGGAAAGATGTAGGATTCGAGAAAATCACAGGAGGAAGCGGCATGTTTGAAATCAACGGTTTCGACACGGCAGGCGTCGTCAGCCTCAAGCGGCCGACACTCGCAGCCGCCCTCAAGAAGGCCAGGGAGCTGGTCCAGGACGGATGCTGGGACGTCCAGGTCGTCGATCCCGCCGGCCGCATCTACACCTCGTTCGAGGAGCAGGCTGCCTAGCCGCTCCATCCCCCTCAATTCAAAAGCCGGCCCCCATCGGCTCGCCAGCGCGAGCCGACAACACAGCCGATCGCGATGGCTATCCCCCTCGTCCGACATTGGACGAGGCGCTGTTCAGCCAGCGCTGTGTTGCTTCATCGCTCCAGCCGGGCACCGCGAAACGCGCCCGACGATCTGCCTCCGCGCCGGGGCGCGCGCCCGCAGGATAACCATCGATCTCGGAATAGCTCGGGTGGTGCGCACGGACGCGATGCGCCGGCGCGGCGTTCGCAGTGGTGCACAGGACAAACAACAGACCCATCGCCAGGGCAGCGCGCATCGCATCAGCTCCGATCGAACGACCGGGATGATGTGATGCGCCGACGGGCCCGCCGCAATCCGGCGCGGCATCACGGTCCGGCGATGGACGTGCGATCGCGCAACGCCCTTGCGGCGCAAACCTGCGTCCCGCGCCAATGAGACAGACGAGGTAACCACGGCGACAGCGGCGCCTTGATTTTCAATTCGCACGATGGCTCTCTCGCGACATTGCAAAATGGGGATTGGGATGATTGGGTTGCGCGCTCTCGGCTCGCTTGTTCTGCTTTTGCTCGCTGGCAGCGCATGGGCTGCGCCGCCGTCATCATGTGCCAGCAAGTTCGTCGGCACCTGGCAGCATGGCTCCAGCAACATCGGCACGTTGACGCCGGACGGGCGGGCGATGTGCACCGGCAATGCCTTCTGCGTTCAGGGCACCTGGACCTGCAACGGCAACAGCCTGACCTACACCAACAGTGCCGGCACTTACGTCTATACGCTGCAGTCGAGCGGCGTGATGACCTACGGCTCGATCGTCGTCACGCGGATCGGCGGCGGCCAGGCTGCGCCGCAACAAGCCAAGCCCGCCCCGCAGAAGCCGCCGGCGAAGCTGATCGGCGATTCATCTGCCCCGCTCCAGACCGAGTACCAGCCATCGGGCTCGCAGCCGCTTCAACCGGGCAGGAAGATCGCAGGAAACCCACCGCCGCCGGCGGCGAAATCGGCCGATGAAATCTGCGGGTCGGTGGTCAGCTCCACGCCCACCCAGTGCATGGACGAACCCGGCGGCAAGAATTGCGCATGCCTGAGCGTCGCCAACAAATGCGGCTATCCCATCACCGTCTTCTTCGAAAGGCAGGGAGCCGCCTGCCGCGGCAGGTACTGCACCCATGGCAGCTTCCAGCTCGCCAACGGCGCTTCGGATTCCAGTTCAGCCTGCAGCTCGCGCGCCAATCAGTCGGTACGGTATCTCAGCTTCAAGAAGAACTAGGCGATTTGCTCGACGAGTCCTCAGCTCTCCGGGGCCGCCGTCGCAGCCGGCATGCTCAGCGGCGCGCCGCCGACCGAAACGGGCCCTAGCGCGCCGCCCACCGGAACGGGCCCTAGGGGCTTGGTCTGGCGGGTCAGCAGCCGCTTGCGCATCGCGGCCGAGAATCCGTAGCGCGCATTCGCCTTTCGGATGGAGGACGTGACATCCGACATCATCACGTTCTGCAGCGAGTCCACCTTCGAGATCAGCGTGGAGAGCTGCGAAGAGATCTTCCTGACGTCGACCCGTTCGTCCGTGATGCTCTGGCGCAGCGACAGCAGCACCATCGAATCCTGCTGCAGCACGGCTGCGTTTTGCTGCGCCAGGTCGTTGTTCGCCTGCAGCGAGGCCGTGTGTTGCTGCTGGGCGGACTGAATATCCTTCAAGGCCGCGACGACCGGATCCGGTTTCGGCGGCGGGGGCGCTTCCCGGCGCGGAAGCAGCTCAGCCAGCCTGCTGACATTCAGCGAGGACAGAACGGACGGCAATGTATAGACCGACGCCGCGCCGTTGACGGCGACGGCGAGGGCACACACCGACAAGGCCAGGACCGTTTTCCGGCTGGTCCGTTCGATCGGGGCTGGAGCTTCAAAGGCAGCGGGTTCGTCCGCCGCTGCTGCGGCGGCAAGGGCTGCAGGGTCGAGTTGTTCGACGAGGCCTTGCGTTTCGAAAGTCGTGGTCACGTGCATTGACCCCAGTGAGCGAGCAAACGGAAGCCGCCCCTGGAACGCCCCTCGCGAGGACCCCTTTACGCAGCACCCATACACAACTGCCTAAAATTGTCGGCGTTCTGGATTAATTCCACGTTAGCGCTCACTCCGGCCGACTACGGGGGCGCCATGAGCGGGACTGCGGCAACAGCCGAAGCTGCGGACGGCGTGTGCCGCCCCATCGCACTCAACGGATTTTCCGAATTTGGCAGAATGCCACTGTTTTGCCCGACGGGTCAACCGGCCATCCCCGCCGGCTGCGGAAAGACATTGGGCCGGCAAGCACTTGGCTACTGTGCATGGGGTTGTTTTCGCAACTTTTGGTGCGCCCTACCCCTCGTCCAGCAGTTCGAACAGCTCCTCCACCGTCTCGAACGGCGCATCGCGCGTCTGGCTGTGATAGACGACGCGGTCGCCGTCGCGCTGCAGCGACTTGCCGCGCGACTTCCGCAACCGCCCGGGCAGGAACGTCGCAGCCACCGCGCCGGGGCCGACGTCGAGCCGGATGATGCCCCGCCGCTTGCATTCGATCCGGAGCCTTGCCGCGGCGAAGAAGTCGCGCGCGACCTTCGGCAATGGTCCGAAGCGGCGGGAGGTCTCCTCCTCGAGGTCGTCGAGGTCGTCCTCGTTGCTGCATCGCGCGGCCCGCGCATAGAGCTCGAGCCGCACGGGCTCGGACTGCACATAGGTCTCGGGCAGCATGTCTCCGACCGGCAGGTTGAGGTCGGGCACCCACACCGCGGCACGCTCGTCGTCGGCCTTCTCCGAGGCCATCTTCAGCAGGTGGCTGTACAGCACGGGCCCGAACACCTGGACATGGCCGGACTGCTCCTCCGAGAACAGATCGCCCGCGCCACGCAGATCCAGGTCGCGCTCGCTGATGGCAAAGCCTGCGCCGGGCCGGCTGAACTCCTCGAGCACCGCGAGCCGCTTCTCGGACTGGCCGGACTGCGTTTCGGTCAGCAGATGGGCGAAGGCGCGGATGCCGCCGCGTCCCACCCGGCCGCGCAGCTGGTGGAGCTGGGCGAGGCCGAACTTCTCCGGCCAGCACACCACGATGGTGTTGGCGCGGGGAATGTCGAGGCCGCTCTCGACGATGTTGGTCGCGAGCAGGACGTCGGCCCTGCCCTCGACGAAGCTCATCATGCGGTCGTCGATCTCGTCGGCCGCCAGCCTTCCGTGCAGGCAGACGATGCGCAGGTCCGGCGCCACCCCCTGCACCCGCGCCAGCATGGGATCGAGATCCTGGATGCGCGGACAGATCAGGAAGCTCTGGCCGTGGCGCCGCTGCTCGCGCAGCAGCGCGGAGGCAATGGCCGCGTCCGACAGCGGCGCGATCCTGGTTGCGACCGGAAGCCGGTGCACCGGCGGCGAGGCGATGACGCTGAGGTCGCGGAAGCCGGCAAGGCCGGCGGCAAGCGTGCGCGGGATCGGCGTCGCGCTCATCATCAGCACATGGACATTCTTGGCGAGGCCCGCGAGCTTGGCCTTCTCGGCCGCGCCAAAATGCTGCTCCTCGTCGATGATGACGAGGCCGAGATCGTCGAACTTCACGTCCTTCGCCGTGAGCGCCTGCGTGCCGACCACGACCTTGATCCGGCCGCTGCGCAGGCCCTCCCGGGTCTCGCGCAGCTCCGCGCCGGAGGTTGCGCGCGAGAGGTTGCCGACCTCGATGCCGAACGGGGCGAAGCGCTTCTGGAAGGTTGCGACGTGCTGGCGTGCCAGCACCGTCGTCGGCACCGCGATCGCGACCTGCTTGCCCGACAGCACCACGGCCGCGGCCGCGCGCAGCGCCACCTCGGTCTTGCCGAAGCCGACATCGCCGCAGACCACCCGGTCCATCGGATGGCCGGACGCAAGATCGTCCAGCACGTCGCCGATCGCCTTGGCCTGGTCGATCGTGGTGAAATAGGGAAAGCGCGCGACGAACTTCTCGTAGGCCGATCCCGGCGGCACCAGCTTTTCGCCGCGCCGCCGGCGGCGCTGGCTGATGTGCTTGGCCAGCACCTTGCCGGCGATCTGGATCTCGCGCTCGGCCTCGCTGCGACGGCCCCACCACGTGCTGCCGTCCGCCTTGTCGAGCGCCAGCTTGCCGAGCTCGGCGGCGTAGGGCCACATCAGGGCCAGATCGGTCGGCGGCACCAGCACCGCATTGTCGCCCGCGAATTTCAGGCGGATCATCTCGCGCATCGCGCCGCCGCCGGTGTTGACCGTCTGCAAGCCGTCGAGCACGGCAAGGCCGCGCTGCAGATGCACCACCACGGTGCCCTGCTCCGGCACATCGGCATGATCGAACGCCGCGCTCCAGGCGCGCGCCATCGGCTGCGCATGATGCGCCCGGCTGCCGAGCACGTCGGACGCCGTCACGACAACGATCGGCTTTTTCCCCGGCACGACGAAGCCCGCATCGAGATCGGCCAGAAGCGACGCCTCGCCGCTACCCCCGCGGCTCGCCTCGTCCCAATCCTCGGAGCGCCGCGCCTTGACGCCGCTCATCCGTTCCATCACGCGCAGGTCGTCCTCCTGCGCCGCGACGAGGATCAGGCGCGAGCCGGCCCGCCGCGTCTCCTCGACGAAGGCACGCAGCGCCTTGCGCGTGGATGTCAGCTTCGAGAACTCCGGGATGGCCTGGAACGTTGCCGTACGCGGCAACACCTTCATGCCCCTGGAGAGCTGCTTCCAGTCGCGGCGGCCGAGATATTCGCGCTCCCGCTCCGCACGCGGCGCCGCGTCCTCGATCGTATCGAACCAGCCGTCGGCGTGCGAGGGCACGCCTGCATCGACAATCCATTTCGCGCGTGCGCAATAGTCGAACAGCGTCGCGCGCTTGCCGCCCTTGCCCGAGAGGCCCAGCCGCTCCGACATGGGATCGACGAGAAGCTCCTTGGTCTCGAAGATGATCTCGTGCTCTTTCGGATCGAACGCCACGATGCGGTCGATCGCGCGATTTGAATGCTCGATCCGGAACGGCCCGAGCGCGCCCGCGGGAAAGATCTCGAAGGTCTGTCCGTGAAACAGCGCCCCGCCCGGATAGTCCGGCTCGTCGTCGAGATCGTATCCCAGGGATTCGAGGCGGGTCTCGAGATCCCGCTCGGAAAATGCGCCGCCCACCTTCAGGCTGATGCTGAGGCGCAACAGGCTCGCCGGCGGCGGCAGGCGCTCCATCACCGCTTCTGCGGTCGAGACGAGAAAGACCGGCTTCTTGGATTTTGCAAGGCGCCGCAACACCGAGGCCCTGCGCCCTGCGAGCTCGTGCGAGGGCTCGAGCTGATCGAACGGCAAGGTGTTCAGCCGCGGAAACACCAGCACCTCGCAGGACGGATCGAGCGCGTGAATGACGCTGCCCAGCCGCTCCGCCCTGCTCTCGTTCTCGGCGAGAAACACGATGCCGCTCGGCCCGGACTGCTTCCACTGCGCGAGCAGATGCAGCGCCATCGAACCGAGAGGCGACGACGACGAGATCGTGGCGCGCTGCGCTCCCTCGCTCTTCCCTCGCGAAGCCTTGGCCTTTTGCGAAGTCTTGGTCTTCGACGATGCCTTGGTCTTCAACGACCTCGTCCTGGACAGCGTCGTCTTGAGCGACTTCGTCTTAGGCAATGCCTTCTTAGGCAAGACCTTGGCCGCCCGCGCCTTCTTTGCAAGCCTCACGTGAATCCGTTTCTGCTCGTCAACCGCAACCAACTGAACGCGCGCGCCGGCCTCGTTCGATTCGGCGACGCGCCGCCATGCATATGGGATTTGCCGGGCGAACGCACGCCTCCCGGCAGCGTTCCGTGCAACCATTGCGGGGAACCCCGCCCGTTCCGCAAGCAACCGATGCTTGCGCGGGATCGTGCCTTGCTCAAGGCCAATCCAATCGAACACAGCGCATCGCCAGCACGAAAAACCCCGGCGCTTGGACGCCGGGGTGTTTCGTTCGAAAATGATTTGGTGAAGCAATGATGTCTTCATAGCAGCGAACCCGCCGAACGCATGTGAACTAGTTCACACGCCTCGCCGGCGCAGCCGCGGCGGAACAGGGTACCGCATGTCCCGGTTTGAGGTTTGCGCGCCGCACGCTAGGATGCCCCCTTTTACGGAGGCTCATTTTGAAACCATTCATTTTCGTCGCCGCCACCATCCTGCTTGCAACCACCCCGGCCCGCGCGCAGGCACTGGTTGATCCCAACAAGGTCGCTCCCGAATTCCGCGAAGCCGCCGAGAAGCGCCGTGCCGAGCAACTGCGGCAGCGCGAATGCGCGCTGAAGGCGGATCTCGACAAGGTGCTGCCGCGCGACCGCACCGCCTATCTCAACCAATGTCTGGAGATGATGGCGGCCAAGCAATAGCCTGTCGTCAGCTTCAGCCAACAATCGCTTCGCCGCGCGCGTGACGCGAGCATGCCCGACATACTCGTGTTATGCGGCATCGGCCTGCGACAGAGTGGCGATGAATTCGCAAAAACCTTTCAAGCTTTCTTCAGACATTTGCGATCAGCTGACGGTGCATTTCCATCAATCATTGTCGATCGCGCATGGGCTCCGTCCAGATTCAGTGCACGCGCTGCAAGAACGTGTTCCGCGATCGCGCCGCGCGGTTGCAGGACGGCTATTCCAGGCAGTGCCCGAGTTGCGAAGTGGTGCTGTTCTTCACCGAGGATTCCCAGCACCCCTTCGTCAAGCGCGCGATGCGCAACGCGCGCAAGGCCCGCAAGGAGCAGCGCGAGGCCGAGGCCGTGAGGCGCGCCGCGCCGGAGCCGCGCCTCGGTCGGTCGAGAGCCTTCGCCGGACGGACGCAATCGGCAGAACGCGAGGACTAGCTCAGCGCGCCTTGCGCGGAAACAGGCGATCGCGGATGTAGCGCGAGGTCGGGGTCAGGCGAAGGCCGCGCGGCTTGTGCCAGGCGGCGCGGTCGATCTCCTTCTTGTCGCCGATCTCCAGCCTGCCCTTGGCGGCCTTGGCGATGAAGATCGCATCGCTCATCTTGCGGCCGGAGCGCTTGTTCCTGGCCGTCACTTCCTTCCAGAGGCTGATCCGGCCGAGCTTCAGCTTGGGCAGCTCTTCCTTGATCTCGCGCCTCAGGCAATCCTTGTCGGACTCACGCGAACGCTTGCGGCCGCCCGGGAACATCCAAAGCCCGTCCGACCGGCGTCTGACCAACAATACCTTGCCGCGCTTCGCGGCAACGAGCTTGGAAGACTTTGCCATTGCTGCCGTAATCAAAAACAGAATCGAGCCATCGTAACTTGTCTAGTCGGATAGACAAGTTCGCGCCGTGCCTTGATCACAGGCAGCGAGGCCGTCGTCGTCATGCGCAGCGGCGGCGAGATCGCGCCCGCCAGGCCGAAAATCAGCCCTCGGCCGCCCCTGCCTGATCTTCCGTCCGGATCCAGGCCATCATCAGCTCCCAGGCGACGGAGAGGATGATCGGCCCGATGAACAGGCCGACGATGCCGTGGGCCAGCGTCCCGCCGATCACACCGACGAAGATCACGATGGTCGGCGTGTTCAGGCCGCGTCCCATCACGAGCGGCTTCAACATGGTGTCGATGAAGCCGACCAGGACGAGAAATACGGTGAGAACCAGCGCGGTGGTGACGTCCTTGGCGGTCCAGATCCAGATGATCACAGGCAGCAGCACCAGGAAGGCGCCGATCTGCACGATCGAAAGCAGCAGCACGATGAAGGCGAGCAGGCCCGCGCTCGGCACGGCAGCGAGCTTGAAGCCGATGCCGGCCAGCAGCGCCTGCACGATCGCAACGCCGATCACGCCTTGCGCCACCGCGCGGATGGTCGCACCCGCAAGCCCCAGGAAATGCTCGCTCTGCTCGGGCACGATGCGAAACAGGAAGCCGCGGCCGGCAGCGACCAGCCGTGGCCCGTGCGGGAACAGGAAGCCGGCGACGAACACCGACACCAGGAACTGGAGCGTGCCGACCCCGGCATCGCCCGCGAGCGACAACAACGGCCCCGCCAGCGGCTGGAGATAGGGCGCAACCTCGCGCAGCACTGCACGGATGTTGGTGTAGGCCTGATCCCAGAGCTCAAACAGCCATGGACCGACCAGCGGCCAGGACTTGAGCTGCTCCGGCGCCGACTGCAGCGCCAGATCGCCGGTGCCAAGCTGGTGCGCCAGTTCGCGCACGCCGTCCACGGCGCTGATGCCGAGCCAGGTCGCAGGACCGATGACGATCCCGAGCGTGACGAGGGTGAGGATCGCCGCGGCGGTCTTGGGACGTCCGCCGAGCATCCTGGCGACCCAGCTGAAGGCCGGGTAGAACGCAACCGCGAGCACGCCGCTCCAGGCCAGGATCGGCACGAACGGGCGGATGATCAGGAAGGTCCAGATGATCAGCAGGGCAAGCAGGCCCAGCCGGATCACGAGCTGGATGATGTCCTCTCCCGTGAGGAGCTGACGGAGGCTTTTCACGGGCACGACCTTCCTTGCGGCATCGACGCGGGTTCCGGCACTCGAACACGCCGTTATTGCCAGCCCCGCATCCGCCGTCAAGACGACCGGTTCTCCTGCGGCCGACGCGCCGGCCGCCGGATTGGAACGCATCGATCCCTGGAGCATTCCGAGACGATGCAGCGCCACCCCAGAGAGCCCGACCAGCATGCGGGGATCCACCGCGGCATCCACTATTCGCTCGAGCGAAACGGCGCTCCCGGCTATTGGCGCTATGCCTATGCGATCGCTGACAAGCTCCGCACCGGGTGGGTGCAAGGCAGGCTGCCGCTGCTCGCCATCCGGCGCGTGCAGATACGCATCGACCGCGACATGCGGACCGAGGGGTGATCCCGCGGCAACGCCCCGCGCGGCTAGAAGTGATAGTTCACGCCGACCGTTCCGGTCTGGATGTTCAGCTTCACGTTGGCTGGCGTCGCCACCAGATTGCCCGTCGTCACCGGCAGCTCGTTGATCGCGCCGAAGGCCATGTAGTTGTACTCGGCCTTCACCGACCAGTTCGGCATGAACATCCATTCGACGCCGGCGCCGGCCAGCCAGCCGGTGCGGTTGAAGCTGCCCGAGGCGGACCCGGCGAGCGCGCCCGCAAGGCCGTTATTGGCGTAGTATTTGTCGCGCGTGAACGCCGCACCGCCCTTAGCATAGAGCAGCACGCGGTCGAACGCGACGCCGAAGCGCCCGGCCACCGTGGCGATATAGTCGTTCTTCAGCGAGAAGATGAATCCGGCCCCGCCGCCGAACGGACTGTTGCTGTTGAGCGTGACGCTGGACCAGGCGCCGGTGCCCTCGAGGCCCAGCACGAAATTGCTGATCTGGTAGTTGCCGCCGATCTGGCCGCCGACCACACCGCCGCTGGCCGTGACCGAACTCCAGCCGGCCGCCGGGTCGGCCGGGTCCATGCCGCTCCACTTGCTCCACGCGCCGCCGCCATGGGCGCCGATATAGAAGCCGGTCCATGTGAAGATCGGTGCCGCGACCTGTGCCTTCATCGGCACGGGCGCAACCATATCGGCAGCGAATGCCGGCGTTGTCAGCGACAGCAACGCGGCCGTCAGAACGAGCTTCTTCCCCATGATCTCACCCCCATCGACTCTTGCCCCACCCGACCGGGGCGACGGGTGAAATCTAGCTGCCTGATCAGTGGCGCGCTTGGACCTGCCGGCGGCGCGATTTGGACTGACGGGCGCTGCAAAACCCGGGAAAATCATGCAATGCCGACCGGTTTGGCTAACGGCGGTTAACCGGATTTCCGCTCGCCGGTTTACGCCGATGCAAACGCCCGCGCCTACCCTGCGTCGAGGTCCCAACAAACATTCCGTGCAATGGCCAACAGCATCTGGACGATTGAAGAATTCACCTGCACCGGTTGCAGCATGAACTACACCGCGACCCGGGAGGAGCACACCGAGGCGCATGTCGGCCACTTCAAGTGCAGCATCTGCAGCAGCGTGGTGCACAGCTGGTCCGGCAAGCACCACTTCTTCGGCTGGCAGGCGGTGAAGACGAAGCCGCCGGTGTTCGGCCGGCGCTGGGCCGGCATTGAGTGGTAGGCTGACGCGACAGTCACGTTGCCGTAGCCCGGATGGAGCGAAGCGAAATCCGGGGGCTGCGAGCAGTAGCTGAGGCCGGCCCCGGATTACGCTTCGCTCCATCCGGGCTACGCACCGTCATTGCGCTCTGCGCGAAGATGGCTTCTGCCCGTCTGCGCTGCGAGCTAGACTTGCCTCCCCGCAATCGAACCCGGCAAGCAATGACCGCAGCTTTCGTTCCCCAGATCGCCCTCTACCGCAACTGGCTTGCCGAACGGCGCGGCCTGTCCTTCGCCAGTTACGAGGAGATGCGGCAATGGTCGGTGCGCGATCTCGACGCATTCTGGCGCAGCATCTGGGACTATTACGATCTGCAATCGCCGACGCCGTTCACGGACGTTCTCGCCGAGCGCAAGATGCCGGGAGCGGTCTGGTTTCCGGGCGCACAGGTGAACTATGCGCGCCAGGTGTTCCGCCATGTGGACGCGGCCGACGCCGCCGGTCTGCCCGCGATCGTCAGTAGCGGTGAAGACGGCAAGCTCAGGGAGACGAGTTGGCCGGAGCTGCACCGCAAGGCGGCTGCGCTCGCGCTGCATCTGATCGAGAAAGGCATCAAGCCGGGCGATCGCGTTGCGGCCTATCTGCCCAACATTGCCGAGACCGTCATCGCCTTTCTCGCCAGCGCCAGTATCGGCGCGGTCTGGAGCGTCTGCGCGCCCGACATGGCCGCCCCCGCCGTGATCGACCGCTTCAAGCAGATCGAGCCGAAAGTGCTGATCGCCTGCGACACCGTCACCTATGCGGGCCGGCAGCATGACCGGCGTGATGTCGTCGCCGAGCTGCGCCGATCGCTACCGACCGTCGCGCATGTCATCCTGCACAGCGACGCCGGCGCGGTCGCCGCGCCAGACGCCCTGCTCTCCGACATCACAGCAAGAACCGGCGCCGCCATCGACGCGTTCGAGCCGATGTGGCTGCCGTTCGATCATCCGCTCTGGATCGTCTATTCCAGCGGCACCACCGGCCTGCCGAAGCCGATCGTGCACGGCCATGGCGGCATCGTCATCGTGGTGCTGGCGCTGCTCGGCCTGCACAACGACATCGGCTGCTCCTATCACGAGAATTCTTTCGGCGAGCGCTATCACTGGTACTCGTCGACCGGCTGGATCATGTGGAACAGCCAGGTCGGCGGTCTGCTGAGCGGCACCACCTGCTGCATCTTCGATGGCAGTCCCGGCGGCGCCAGGGACAAGCCGGACTGGACCACGCTGTGGCGCTTCGTGGCGCAGTCGAAGGCAACCTTCTTCGGCGCGGGCGCGGCGTTCTTCGCCAATTGCGCCAAGGCAGAGATCGATCTGACTGCGGCCGGCGATCTCTCGCGATTGCGCTGCCTCGGCTCGACCGGCTCGCCGCTCAGCGCCGACACGCAAGCCTGGTTCAACGCACGCTTCGCCGCGCTGTCGCAGACGAACGGCAGCGAGGCGCAGGCCGATATCTGGTGGGCGAACATTTCCGGCGGCACCGACTTCGCCGGCGCCTTCATCGGCGGCAACCGCGAGCTGCCGCAGACGCCGGGCGCGATGCAGTGCCGCCTGCTGGGCGCTGCGGTCGAAGCCTTCAGCGAACAGGGGCGCGCCGTGATCGACGAGGTCGGCGAGCTCGTCTGCACCGAGCCGATGCCCTCGATGCCGCTCCACTTCTGGAACGACAAGGACGGCGCGCGCTATCGCAGCAGCTATTTCGAGACCTATCCGGACAATTTCGACGGCAGCGGCCGCGGACCGGTGTGGCGGCACGGCGACTGGCTCAAGGTCAACCTTGATGGGTCCTGCATCATCTATGGACGCAGCGATGCCACTATCAACCGCCACGGCCTGCGCATGGGTACGAGCGAGCTCTATTCCGCGATCGAAGCCCTGCCCGAGGTGCTCGATAGCCTCGTCGTGGACCTCGAATATCTCGGCCGTGACAGCTACATGCCGCTGTTCGTGGTGCTGCGCGAGGGCACCGCGTTCGACGCCGCGATGCAGGCGAAGATCAACAAGGCGATCGAGGCCGGCCTGTCCCGCCGCTTCCTGCCGAATGAAATCTTTGCGGTCGCCGAGATCCCGCGCACGCTGTCCGGCAAGAAGCAGGAGCTGCCGATCAAGAAGCTGCTGCTTGGCCAGCCCGTTGAGAAAGTCATCAACAAGGAGGCGATGGCCAATCCCGCCTGCCTCGACTGGTATCTCGCCTTCGCCCGCGACTATCTGGCGCGGACCGCGGCGTAAGGCGCGATCAGCCGCCGCCGAAATTCGAAGGATCGAGATTCCTGTTCTCCGACGGCAGGATCGGCGGCTGGCCCGGGAATTTGTACCAGCCGGGCGGCACCGGCGCGTCTTCAGGCAGACGGACGACGGCGTGATGGCGCGGACGCGCATGGTGCGCCGGCGCGGCTGCCGCCTGCGCACACGCCGAGATCAAGAGAACCAAGGCCACAACAGACCGCATTGAACGTGCTCCGGACGTCCACCCGTCTTCCGATGGGGGTGCGGGAACCGTGCGCGTCCCAATGGGCCGCAGGGTCACGATCAGTCATATCGGCGGCATCGCCGACGCCGGGAGGCCTCCGGAGATCGCCCCAATTGCGCCAATAGCGTTTGGACTCCGTTCACCCATGGCAGCTAGATCAGGATGAATCCTCCGCGCCGAACAGCAAGCAATGGCCGACCTCAACGCCGTCCTCACCAGGCTCAACGACCGCCTCCTCCGCCTCGAGGGCGAGCTGTTCGTGCTGCGCTCGCTGGCCCGCGCGACGCTGACGGCGGGCGACGACCATGCCGAGCGCATGCGCAAGCTGGTCGAGGCGGCCAGGGTCGCACTCGACGACGAGGCTCAGCGGCCCCTGGACAAGCCCACGCGAAAGTACGTCGAAGCCGCGAGTGCCATGGTCGACGAACTGCTGGTCGAGCCGACCAAGGCCCGACCATTGTTCACTGTGATCGACGGCGGCAAATCCTCTTAAGGCGTCCTAGCGCCCGTACATGCCCGGCTGGCGTGCGCGGTTCGGATAGCACTGTCCACTCGAATAATTGTAGTCGTAGCCGTCGGGACAGAGCCCGCCGCGGCGACCGTAGTAGTCGGGAGCTCCGTAGGCGCCGGGGGCCCGCGCGCGGTTCGGATAGCAACTGCCGTTCGAGTAATTGTAGTCGTAACCGTCCGGACAGAGGCCACCGCGACGGCCCGCGTAGGGGGAATCGGGCCGGTTGTAGTAACCGGGCGCATGATAGTCGTTGGGATAGCAGCGGCCGTTCGAGTGATTGAAATCATAGCCGTCCGGACATTGCCCGCCCGGGCCACCTCTGAACTGAACTTGCTCGACCAGGGCTTCCGGCGATGCTGCCGGCACGCTCGCAATCGCAATCAGACCGGCCAGCGCGAGTCCAATCATGACGTCTCCTCCAATGTCGGGGACAAGCCTAACAGGATTCGTGTCCCGCGAAACAACCGGCTCATTGGGGCACGGCCGGGCTGAACCATGCATGAACCGGAATCGGGCTGCGACGACGCGTCGTACCTCAGTCCCGGCAAGGCGCGGCGAGGCTACCTAGAGCGCCGTGGAATTGACCGCCTTCAGCCTGCTGAGGCCGGCCTCGATGATCGCGATCTCCTCGTCGATCTTGTCGATCGGCAGGCTGAAATCGAAGCCGGACCTGCTCTTCAGATCGACCGCGAGCCGCTGCCTGTGCATCATGAGCTGGTCGAGGCCACGGCGGTTCTTCAGCCGCACATAGGCGTCCACGATCTGCTCAATTGCGCTCGGCATGAAAATCGGTCCCGGCGAAAAGGCCCGCGCGGCGCACCCACGCCGGCGGACATTTTCGGTGTCGCGGTACGCAATACAAATCCGCGACGGATTCGTCGATACGACAAGCTGGTTGAGAACGTATTACCGTCAGATGATTTCGCGATGCGCGGAATGAAAAAGCCGCTGGCACTCACGCCAGCGGCCAAAGCCGGGTTCGAAAACGGATCCGGATTGAAATGTGACCAGCCCCGGTGGGCACCTTCTAGCCGCAAACCGGCGATCGCTTCTGTTAAAAATGAAACACAGGAACCGCGTGCCCGCACTTCCCGGCCGGCCGTGGCAGACCGGCAACGCTAGTCCGTCACGCAGAAATAGGTCCGCGGCACTCTGCGATAGGCGCTGTATCGGTAGTGCGGCCGGTAGGCATAGCCGCGATAGAGCGCCGGCGGCTCCTGGCCGTAATAGGCGCCGTGATAGAAATTGTAGATGGTCCCCTCAGCGCAGCGAAACGTATCCCAGGTCGGGCCGATGAACGGCGCCACGCCAATCTCCGGCGGCACCACCGGATAAGGCCCGCCGGCGCGGGCCGGCGTGGCCGCGACCAGTGCGACGAGAAGGAAAAACCACGCGCTGCGCATGCGCTCGCTCCCGGATCGGTGCAATGCGCACAAGGAAGCACTGCAACGGCCGGCCGCGCAATCGCAGAATTCGACCTCCCCGCGCCCGGCGCATTGTTGATAACCGGCGCAAACGGCCCGTGGCTGGTGACACGGCGTCCGGACGTGTTATCGGGGGATGACGCAGTTGCGAGACAGATCGGACCCCCATGCGCATTACCCTTGTCGGCTCCCGCCATTTCGGTGTGACCACCCTCAACATGCTTCGGGAGCACAGCGTCTCGATCGCGCGGGTCGTGGTGGCCGACGCCGAGGACCGCCTGGCCGCGGCGGCCAAGGCGGCCGGCATCGAGGTCGTGGTGCAGGCCAATCCGAAGCTGGTGGTGGCCTCCGAGATCGCCCCCGACACCGATCTGATCATCACCGCGCACAGCCATGCCAGGATCGGCAAGGACGCGCTGGCCGCCGCCAGGTTCGGCGGGATCGGCTATCACCCCTCGCTGCTGCCGCGCCACCGCGGCAAGGCGGCGGTGGAATGGACCATCAAGGAGGGCGATCCGATCGCCGGCGGCACGATCTATCATCTTGCCGACCGCATGGACGCCGGTGCCATCGCGGCCCAGGACTGGTGCTTCGTCAAGAAGGGCGAGACCGCCCGTGACCTCTGGGAGCGTGCACTCGCCCCGCTCGGGCTCAAATTGCTGGCCGACGTGATCGATTACGTCAAGGTCCACAAGGCGCTGCCGGCCAAGGTCCAGGACGAGCAGTTCGCGACCTCAGCACCGAGTCTCTCCTGACGTTTACCCTTAACGTGAAGGCGCATTGATTCTGCTTCGAAAATCGGAATCAAAAATGCAAATAAACCATTGTTTCCACTGGAACAATTTTCGATTTGGCATTGCAACAAATTTCCGTCACATTTGGCCCGAATAAGCGACAGCATATCGGACATATTCAAGGACGGAATTCATGCGTTTTGCTCGCATCGCGGCGTTCTGTGCCGCTTCAGTTTTCGCCGGCACCCTCGCCGCTCCCGCCTTCGCCCAGAGCCCCTATGACGGCAACTGGCAGGTCACCATCGTCACCAAGAGCGGCACCTGTGAGCCGAGCGCAAGCTCCATGCTGACGGTTGCCGACGGCAAGATCACCGCGCCCGGCGCTAACGTTTCCGGCACCATCGGCAGCGGGGGACTTGTGAAAGTTTCGATCAATGGTGCATATGCCAACGGTCAACTCAACGGCAACGCCGGATCGGGGAAGTGGAATGGAGCATCTGCAGGCATACCGTGCAGCGGGCGGTGGGAAGCATCGCGCCAATAAACCAATCGAGGCTCGTGCCCGGAACCGGCGGCTGCTGATCGCGGCCGCCGTTTTGTTTGCGGCGGGGGTCGTCAACTCCGAAGGCAAGGCCCAGTCCGGCCCGTTTGCCCCCCTGGCCGGCACCTGGAACGGCAGCGGCACCGTGACACTGGACGACGGCTCGACCGAACGCATCCGCTGCCGGGCCAAGTACGCCCCGATCGGCCCGACCATGGAGATGTCGCTGACCTGCGCCAGCGACGCCTACAAGTTCAACCTCGGCGCCAACGTGAAGTCTGAAGGCGGAGCCATCGCCGGCAGCTGGTCCGAAGCCAGCCGCAACATCTCCGGTTCGCTCCAGGGCCGCGGTGCCGGCGGCAATTACGAGCTGGTCGCCTCGACTGCCGGCTTCAACGCCAACATCTCGCTGAAGACATCCGGCAACAAGCAAAACGTCTCGATGCGCGCGGACAGCCAGTTCCGCGGCGCCAACATCTCGCTGTCGAAGTAAGACGACAGCACCTCGGCACGACAATCGGCCCGGCGACCCACGCCGGGCCTTTTTCATGCGCCGGGCACGAACGCCGTGACCTCGATCTCGACCTTGGCGCGCTCGTCCACGAGCCCGCCGATATAGAGCAGCGTCGAGGGCGGGAAATTGCGCCCCAGCGTCTCCTTCCAGGCGGCGCCGATTCCAGCGCCCGCAGCCTCATATTCAGCGCGGCTGGTCAGGTACCAGGTCAGGCGGACGATGTGCTCCGGGCCTGCACCGGCTTCTCCCAGAAGCTTGATGATCCGCTTCAGGGCGGTCGCCACCTGCGCCGCCATGTCGGGCGCATAATTGCCGGTCTCGTCGCCGCCGGTCTGCCCCGCCAGCACCACCCAGCGGCCCGGCCCTTCGGCCACGACGCCATGGGAAAATCCGCGCGGTTTTTTCCATTCGGCCGGCTGCAAGATCTGCATGAGCGACGTCTCCCTTTCTTGTTGTTCAATGCTGCTTAGCACGCCGCCCTGCATCGCTGCATCCGCAGATTTGACCGTTGCAAACCGCGGCGATGTCGCCGATACCGGCCGTCCCCTCAAGGTACGATCTCCCGCGCATTTGCACCGATGACCGCGACACCGTCCAAAACGATGGCTGCACTGTGGATGGCCGGCTGGCTGGCGCTGATGCTGGTGATGGCCGTCGCCGGCCGGGAGACGACGCGCGAGCTCAACGTCTTCCAGATCATGGAAGTACGCTCGGTGATCGGCTTCACGCTGCTGCTGCCGATCATCTACCGCGCCGGAGGCTTCAAGGCGGTCGCGACCAAACGCCTGCCCCAGCACCTTGCACGCAACGGCGTGCACTATTTCGCGCAGCTCGGCTGGTTCTACGCACTGACGCTGATCGGAATCGGCCAGGTCGTCGCGATCGAGTTCACCATGCCGATCTGGACCGCCCTGCTCGCAGCGACATTCCTGGCCGAGCGCATGACGGTCTGGAAAATTGCCGCCGTCGTGCTCGGCATCGTCGGCGTCGTCATGATCGTGCGGCCCGCGACCGGCGAGATCAATCCGGGCCAGCTGATCGCGCTCGGGGCCGCGATTGGCTTCAGCATCTCCATGATCCTGGCGAAATCGCTGACCCGGACAGAGAGCGCACTCTCGATCCTGTTCTGGATGATCGTCGTGCAGTTCGTGATGGGCCTGCTTCCGACGTTCTATGTCTGGGTCTGGCCTTCGGCCGCCATGTGGGGCTGGCTGTTCGTTATCGGCGTGTGCGGCACGTTCTCTCACTATTGCCTCGCCAGCGCGCTCCGATACGCCGACGCAACCATCGTGGTTCCCATGGACTTTCTGCGGGTTCCATTGACCGCAACCGTCGGTTGGCTGCTCTATTCCGAGCGGCTCGACACCTGGACCGTGCTCGGCGCGGTGCTGATCCTGTGCGGCAACCTGTTGAATCTGAAGCGGGCTTCGTCGGTTTCGGCTCGCGCGCAATGAACCATGCGTCGCCTCGCGCGACAAAACAAAGTGGTCGAGCGTGATTTGGATCACGTTGGAGAACCCCTCCATCGTGCACATTCGGCCACACAGCAGCGGGTTGAACGGACCGTACCGCCGTTTCGGTGGCGCGAAGTCGGGCTCTTCGTGTAGGTTCGTCGTCAATTTGTTGCTGCCTGCAATTCGATTCTGGGGATTTCAGATGCGCTATCTCACCCTCCTCGCCTCGCTCATGTGCATGGCGTTGTCGGTCAGTGCCGCGAAAGCCGACCGCCGCGTCGCCTTCGTTGTCGGCAACGGCTCCTACAAGAACGTCGCACAATTGCCGAACCCGCCGATCGACGCCAAGGCGATGGCGGCGACGCTGCGCAATGTCGGCTTCGAGGTGATCGAAGGATCCAATCTCAGCCGCGACCAGATGACGGAGAAGCTGCTCGACTTCGGCCGCAAGGCGCAGGGCGCCGACATCTCGCTGTTCTACTATGCCGGCCACGGCATCGCCGTCGGCGGCACCAACTATCTCCTGCCCGTCGATGCCGACATCAAGTCGGAGATGGACGTCAAGCTGGGCGCTGCCATCAACATCGACCTGACGCTCGAGCAGACCATGGGCGATGCCAAGGTCAAGCTCGTGTTCCTCGATGCCTGCCGCGACAATCCGTTCGCCGCCAAGATCAAGTCGAACGCAGCGACGCGCAGCGTCAACGTGGGAAGCGGTCTTGCCGAGATGAAGTCCGGCGAAGGCACGCTGATCGCGTTTGCGACCGGCCCGGGCCAGACCGCGCTCGACGGCCAGGAGGGCAACAACAGCCCGTTCACCCGCGCGCTGATCGACAACATCACCAAGCCCGGCGTCGAGATCCAGCAGGCGATGACCTCGGTGCGCGCCCAGGTCAACGAAGAGACCCGCAAGGGCCAGCTGCCCTGGGGCCACACCAACCTGATCGGTGCGGTCTACCTCAACCCGTCGCAGACGACACAGGTCGCCAATGCCGCGCCGACCGCTTCTGGCGTTGTGCCGGCGGCCACCAGCGGCACGGACGGCGTCGAGCTCGAATACTGGCGCTCGGTCAAGGAGAGCAACAAACCGGAAGAGCTCAACGCCTATCTCGCCGCCTATCCGAACGGTCAGTTCAAGGCGCTGGCGCTGGCACGGCTCGCCGCGATCAAGAGCGGTCCCTCGACTGCGACCCGCACCCTCAATGCAGGCGTCGACCCCGCAGCCTTTACCGACGAGGCCAGCCAGTTGACCGAGGACCAGATCGGCCTCGACAAGACCCAGCGCCGCGACGTGCAGCGCCGCCTCACCGGCCTCGGCTTCGACACCAAGCAGACCGGCGCATTCAGTGAGGAAACCCGGTCCGTCCTCAAGCGCTGGCAGGCCGCGCGCGGCTATCCCGCGTCGGGCTACCTCAACAAGCCCCAGCACAAGGCCCTGCTCTCCGAGGTCGTCGCTGCGCCGCCGACCGCCAGCGACAACAGTCAGAAGGCGGCCCGCCGTGCTGCCGCGCCCGCAGGCAGCAGCGCGCCGGCACCGGCTCCCCAGCGCAGCAATCCCGGCGATGCCGCCGGTGCGGCCTTCGTGGGCGGCGTCGTCGGCGGCATGGTGGGCGGCATGTTCCGTCGCTGAGGCAAAAGCGCGAGGAGCGATCGCAAACAAAAGCCCGGCTCGCGCCGGGCTTTTTTATTGCTGGTAATCCTCGGCGAACCAGGGCACGAGCGTCCGGATGCGCGGCATCGCCTGCGTCGTGATGCTCGTTCGCGCCATCTCCGCGATCCGCGGCGCCAGTGATGAGAGATCTCCACGGCGGGTGACCAGAAGCAGCTCACGAAAGAAGCCAGGGCCCGGCAGAGGGAGAGCGCTGACTTGGGCCGCGTGGGCGAGCCCCTGCAACAGGCACAGCGGCGTGGTGATCGCCACGCCCATCCCGGTGGCGACCATGGCGACCAGGCTGTCCGAGGTGTCAAACTCAAAGGACCGCGGCGGACGGATGCCCAAACGGTTCAGGTGGCGCTCGACCTGAGCGCCTGCATAGGAGCGCTCGCTGTACCGGACCAGGCGATGCCGGGTCAGGATTTCCCGCAAATCAAGGTCAGCAAATTCGGCTTCCAATCCGCGCGGCACCAGCAGCAGATTTGGCTCGCGATAGAACGGGAAGCGCTCGATATCATACAGGTCGTCCATCGCATCGCATGTGATCGCCGCGTCGATCGTTCGGTGGACCAGCGCCTCGGCATGCGAGTGAGCAAGGCCCGACCAAACGGACAGACTCAGTGCGACCTCGCCCGTCATGAGCTCCTTGACGAGGTGTGCGCCGACCGTGGCGGCATAGGAGTCGATGAGGCCGAGCCTCAGATCGACACGCTCAGGCAGTTTCGCCGCGTCCCGAAGTGCGCTGAGCAATTCGTCGAAGTCGCGATTCAGATCGCGAACACGGCCCGCAAGGATGCGGCCCGCCCGCGTCAGCGTCAGCGGCCTCCGGCCGCGGTTGAAAAACGCGACGCCGAGCGCGGCTTCGGCACGCCGGACCGCCTGGGACACGGCGGATTGCGTCATCCCGAATTGGCGTGACGCTTCCAGCATGCTTCCGGTGTCCGCGACAGCGGCAACAATCTGGAGGCTTCGAAGATCTGGGACGGGTGGCTGCATCCCACGACTTAAGCAAAAGTCATATAAAGATGCAAATTTGCTTCATTACATGAATTATCCTTGTAGGAGAGCCGCATCTGAAAGCAGAATTCGTGCTGTCCTAACAATTAAGCAGTCCCGATTGATGAGCGAGAAAGCGGATATCCTGGTGATCGGCCTCGGTGCCATGGGCAGCGCGGCGCTCTATCAGCTGGCCAAGCGAGGGGTGAAGGCGGTCGGCCTCGATCGCTTCGCCCCGCCCCACACGATGGGATCCAGCCACGGCGAGACCCGGATCACCCGCCAGGCGGTCGGCGAAGGCCGCGATTACGTGCCCCTGGTACTCGATACCCACCGGATCTGGCGCGAGCTCGAAGCCGAGACGTCCGCCGAGCTGTTGAACCCATGCGGCCTCGTCGTCATGGCGCCCGGTGTCGGCGAGACCTCGCACCACGGCAAGCCGGATTTCGTCAAGCGCTCGATTGCGGCGGCGCGTGACTTCGGCATCGCGCATGAGGTGATCGACGGGCGCGAGGTCGCGCACCGCTTCCCGCAGTTCCTGAACCTCGAGGGCAACGAGAAGGCCTATTACGAGCCCGGCGGAGGATACGTTTTTCCGGAGCGCTGCATCGCGGCGCAGTTGACGCGTGCGGAGCAGCTTGGGGCAACGATACGCACCGGGGTCGAGGTGCTCTCGATCGTGCAGAGGGGTTCCGCCGTTCGGGTGGAAACGTCTTCGGGCACATTCGAGGCGGACCAGGTCGTGGTGTCGGCCGGCGGCTGGAATGCACACCTGCTCGGCGCGCCGTTCGACCGCGTACTCACCGTGAAGCGGCAGGTGCTGCATTGGTACGAGCTCGACGATACCAGCGCATATCGCGCCAACGCGCCCGTGTTCATCTGGATGCATGGTGCGACCGACGTCGATTACCTCTACGGCTTCCCTCCTTTGCCCGGCGACCATCGCCTCAAGGTCGCAACCGAGCAATACGAGACCGACACCACGGCCGACACCATCGACCGCACCGTCGATCCCGGGGAGTCGGCTGAGATGTACCGCAAGCACGTCGAGGGACGGCTCGCGGGCGCGACGCCACGCGTCGCACTGGCGGCCGCCTGCATCTACACCGTGACGCCCGATCGGGGCTTCATCATCGACCGGCATCCCGACCAGAACAGGGTCTTCGTCATCTCCGCCTGCTCGGGCCACGGCTTCAAGCACTCGGCAGGAATCGGCAACGTCGCCGCCGCAATGGTGACCGACGGCCAGAGCGCGATCGACCTTGCGCCATTCTCCGTATCCCGATTCTCGTGACGTTTGGCACGAGCCTTGTATCTTGAACGAGCACGCGCAACGCGCGTCGTGATTTCAATCCTGGAGGCGTCATCCGATGAGAAACGTTGTCCTTTCCATGATGGCAGGTGCTGCGGCGCTGATGATGCTTGGCAGCGCTCAGGCAGCCGATGGCGTCGATGCCATCAAGCAGCGCGGCACGTTGAACGTCGGCGTCAAGGCTGATTACAAGCCCTTCGGCTTCCGCGATCCCGCGGGCAACGTCGTCGGCATCGAGCCGGATCTTGCCGCTGACATCGCCAAGCGCCTCGGCGTCAAACTCGAGCTCGTTCCGGTCGCAGCCTCGAACAGGATCGAGTTTCTTCAGCAGGGAAAGGTCGACCTGCTGATCGCGACCATGTCGGACCGGCCAGAACGCCGCCGCGTCGTTCAAGCGATCGAGCCGCTGTATTATTCGGACTATGTGAACATCCTTCTCAACAAGAAGGCCGGTATCAAGGACTGGGCCGACCTCAAGGGAAAACCCGTCTGCGCCACGTCGGGGGCCTGGTACAACAAGGACGTCGCCAAATCCTACGGCCCCGAAATTGTTGCGTTCGACGGCTCGGAGAAGCCTCTGTTCGCGATGAAGCAGGGCAACTGCATCGGCTATGTCTACGATCAGACCTTCCTGCAAGGCAAATTGCTCGAGGACGAGTGGAAGGCGGACTACGACCTCCCGCTCAAGGGCGTTCTGCCATCGCCATGGATGATCGCCGTCGCGCTCGAGAACAGCAGCCTTCAGAAGTTGCTCGAAGATACGACAAAGGACTGGATGAAGACCGGCTTCATCGTGAATGCCGAGAAGAAGTGGGGCATTACGCCGACCGAGTATTCGCTCTTGATGCACGAGCAATTCAAGGACAAATGAGCGCATGAGGCGGAGCGCAGGCACGGTCCTGCGCTCCGAACAGGTCGAACCCATGCACTGACACGAGGCATCGCCTCAACATCTCGGTGTCGCGCAACATGCAGGCAATCGGCGACTGGTTTCAGCGGCTCTACGAGACGACGGGGCTGAATTTCTCCGTATTCTACGACGCCTATGATTGGGGCCGCTACCTCGGCGGCCTCAAGATGACGCTGCTTCTGAGCGTCACGACCATCCTGCTGAGCCTCATCGTCGGCGCGATCGGCGCCTTGATGCAGGGCAGTCCGTCGGTGTTACTGCGGCTGCCCGTCAATGCCTTCGTGGTGGTGTTCCGCAACACGCCCCCGCTGGTCCAGCTGTTCTTTTTCTATTTCGGCCTCGGCACCATGCTTCCGGCTGTCGAGGCGGCGGGCATGCGCGTGCCGCTGCTGAGCAACGTGCAGTGGGCCATCATCTCGCTGTCGCTGTTCGCGGGCGCCTTCAACGTCGAAATCTTCCGCTCCGGTATCGAGGCGGTGCCGCGGACGACGCTGGAAGCCGCGGAGGCGCTCGGATACACGCGCATCAAGGCCTACATCCATATCGTCCTGCCGCTGGCCATTCGCGTCTGCCTTCCGGCCCTCAACAACAACCTCGTCAACCTGCTCAAGACCACCACCCTCGCCTACGCGATCGCCGTTCCTGAAACCCTCTATGCGGTCAAGCAGATCTGGTCGGAATCGCAGAACGTGTTCGAGATGATGGTCGTGTTGCTGGCGACCTACGGCATCCTGGTCGGGATCCTCGTCTGGCTGATGCATCGCTGGGAGCGGGCGATGCACATCCCCGGTTATGCGCGATGAAGACAACCGGACACAGGCTGGCCGTCCTTCTGCCGTATCGTCCCGCACCGGCCCGGATGTCCGTCCGGATCGGGCCGCTGCCGGCTGCGATCCTCTGCTTCTGTGCCATCATGGCCGCATCCACCGCATGGGCGCAGGCCGGACCGACGATCCTGTCGCCGCTGCAAGTCATCGTAAAATGGTCGCCGCTGCTGCTGCGCGGGTTCGCCTTCAACATCCTGATCTCCCTGCTGGCCATGCTGCTCGGGACCATCGCCGGGCTTGGCCTGGGTCTCGCATTGTTGTCGGAGTCCCGGCTGCTCGCTGCCGTCAGCTGGCTCGTCACGCAATTCTTCCGCAACGCGCCCTGGCTGGTGCTGCTGTTCTTCGTGATGTTTCTGGTGCCCTTCCAGCTCACCCTGTTCAAGACGACCGTCCCCCTGCCGGACTGGATCAAGGCGACCGTGGGCTTCGCCCTGCCCGTCATGGCCAATGTCGCAGAGGTCGTGCGCGGAGCCGTCCGCTCCATTCCGTCGACGCAATGGGAGGCGGCGGAATCGCTCTCCTTCACGCGGCGCCAGACCATGTGGCTGATCATGCTGCCGCAATGCATCAAGCGCATGCTGCCGCCCTGGATGAACATCTATGCCATCGTCGCGATGTCGACGGTGCTTGCATCGATCGTGGGCGTCTCGGAAATGCTCACCCTGACGGCGCAGGTCCACGCCGCCGAAGGCGGCAGGCCGGAGCTGTTCGCACCGCTCTACGGTTTCGCGCTGCTGTGCTTCTTTCTCTACTGTTATCCGATCAACCTCTGGACCGCTCGTCTCGAGCGTCGGTTCCGCGTACGCTGAGGAAGCAGAGCATGGCCACGAGCTGGACTCCGGATCAGCCCATCGTCCAATGCGTCGACGTCAGAAAGTCGTTCGGTGCCCTCGAGGTCCTGAAAGGCATCAGCCTGTCGGTTAGAAAGGGCGAGGTGATCTGTATCATCGGCCCGTCCGGATCGGGGAAATCCACGCTGATCCGCTGCATCAACGCGCTTCAGCCGATCACATCAGGCAGCATTCAGATCGAGGGCATCGAGGTTACTGACCCCAGGCTCGACAAGCTGGCGCTGCGTCGCAAGGTCGGGATGGTGTTTCAGCAGTACAACCTCTTCCCGCACAAGACTGCACTGCAGAACGTGATGATGGCGCCGATCCATGTGCTCGGCCAGAAACGCGCCGAGGTCGAAGCGCGCGCCCGGGCGCTGCTCAACAAGGTGCGGCTCGCGGGCAAGGAGGACACCTATCCGGGCGAGCTCTCGGGCGGACAGCAGCAGCGCGTGGCGATCGCCCGATCGCTGGCGATGCGACCGGACATCATGCTGTTCGACGAAGTGACCGCCGCCCTCGATCCGGAAACGGTCAAGGAGGTCCTGGTGACCATCCGGGAGCTTGCCGAGGATGGCATGACATGCATCCTCGTCACCCACGAAATGAACTTCGCCCGCGAGGTCGCCGACCACGTCTACTTCACCGATCGCGGTGTGATCGTCGAGCACGGGCCGCCGGACGTCTTGTTCACGGCGGCCAAGGACGAGCGTACGCAGCGGTTCCTGTCGCAGGTCCTCTGAGTTCGCCCGCGCGCCGGCGTTCGGCGGCCCCCTTGGCAGCCGGCCTCTACTTCCCTGCCGCCTTGCGCAGCGCCTCGTTGATGCGGTCCTGCCAGCCGGGGCCGCCCTCCTGGAAGAACTCGAGCACGTCCTGATCAATACGCAGCGTGACCTGCTCCTTGATCCCCGGCGCCACGTTCTGCTTCGGCGGCGGCGCGGCGACCTTGGCGGTCACCTTCTTGAACGCCGCCTCGGCCTCGGTCCGCGCGTCTCCCAGCGTGCGCGGCCGCCTCGGTTGATCCGCCATCTGCTAGATTCCCTCGAACAGTGCCGTTGAAAGATAGCGCTCGGAGAAGGACGGCACGATCGCCAGGATGGTCTTCCCGGCGGCTTCCGGACGCTTGGCGATCTGAAGCGCGGCGGCGATCGCGGCACCCGAGGAGATACCGCCCGGAATGCCCTCATGCCGCGCCAATGCGCGCGCGGTCTCGATCGCCGTGGTCGAGCTGATCTTCACGATCTCGTCGATCACCGAGCGGTCGAGGATGTCGGGCACGAAGCCGGCGCCGATGCCCTGGATCTTGTGCGGCGTGTGCTGGCCGCCCGACAGCACCGGGCTCTCCTCCGGTTCGACCGCGATCACGCGCAACGACGGTTTGCGCGGCTTGAGCACCTGGCCGACGCCGGTGATGGTGCCGCCGGTGCCGACGCCTGCGACGAAGAAGTCGATGTTGCCCTCCGTGTCGTTCCAGATTTCCTCGGCGGTGGTGCGACGGTGCACTTCCGGATTGGCGAGGTTCTTGAACTGCTGCGGCATCACCGAGTTCGGTGTCGTCTTCAGAAGCTCCTCGGCGGCCGCGATTGCGCCCTTCATGCCCTGTGCGGCCGGGGTCAGCACCAGCTCGGCACCGAGAAAGGCCAGCATCTTGCGCCGCTCGATCGACATGGATTCCGGCATCACGAGCTTGAGCCGGTAGCCGCGCGAAGCCGCCACGAAGGCGAGCGCGATGCCGGTATTGCCGGAGGTCGGCTCGATCAGCACGGTGTCGGGCTTGATGATGCCGGCCTTCTCCATGGCGATGATCATCGCCGCGCCGATGCGGTCCTTCACGCTCGCGGCCGGATTGAAATATTCAAGTTTTGCCAAAATCGTCGCATTCACCCCGTGCTGGCCCGGCAGGCGGCGCAGGCGCACGATCGGCGTGTCGCCAAAAGCCTCGACGATCGAAGAGTAGATCCGGCCGCGGCCGGCTTGGTGCGTTGCACCCGTTTTGGACGATGCGTCCATCGTGAACTCCCTCTGGCGACAATTCGGACCGCTGTCGCAGCTGCTCCGCAGTTACAGACACCCGGCGGCGACACGCAAGCGACAATGCGGCCCGCCCGGAACCCGTTTCCCAGCAAAATCATGTGAGCCGCCGGCCCGTCCCGCCCCCGGCCTCTGGGCGCACCACCCTGCCGTGCGTTGTCAATCTGTTCACGATTGCCGTGCTGAACTGCCGCCAGCGTCCAGCCTCCCGATCCCCGCTTGTGTCTCAGCCGGATATCCCCCGACAGGCGACGTCCGGCCGGCTGACCGCGGTTGGGGTGCCGCCCGGCCGGTCCGGTCATTGGACGGAGGCGGAAGCGGCAGAGAACGCATGATGCATCAACGGCTCGCCTTCATCGATACGCTGCGTGGTATCGCCGTCCTGTCGGTGGTGATCCAGCATGCGCTCGAGGTGATCGTGCGGGAGCACCCGACCGGCGGTTATCACGCGGTCTTTCACGACGCGATCGGCTACTACATGAATTTCGGCCGCTTCGGCGTCGTGCTGTTCTTCTTCGTCTCTGGCTTCGTCATCCCTTTCAGTTTTCCCGCCAGCGCATCGCCCGTGAACGACTTCTCGGTCAGCCGCTTCTTCCGGCTCTACCCGGCCTACTGGGCCTCGATCGCGCTGGGTCTGGTCACGATGCAGCTGGTCGAGTCCAAGACCTATGCCCTGACGCAGATCGCCGTGAACCTCACGATGCTGCAGTCCTTCCTTGAGGTCCCGCACCTCTGGGACTTCTACTGGACACTGACGATCGAGCTGCTGTTCTACGTGGTCTGCATCGTCCTGTTCGCAGCAGGCCTACTGAACCGGCGCTCCACCGCGATCGCCATCGTTGTCGCAACCGCATTCGCGGGTATCGCGGTGGCTGTCCTGGTCGAGAACAGGGCGGCCTGGGTCATGATGGAGATCGCGCTGAACCTTTCGGCGATGTTCCTCGGCAAGATCGTTCGCGACACTGTCATCGGCGGAACGCTGCGATGGCGGCACGTCGCCATATGCACGGCGCTCTACGCCGCCTTCGCGATCGCGCTGGCCAGCAGGCGCTATGGCGGGGCGTATGAGGACAATTTCTTCTACAGCTATTCGATCGGTGCGGCCTATGTCTGCGCCGCTCTCGTCTTCATCGTGTTTGCCGCATTCGGCGAGAGGATGGCCTGGCGCCCGGTCGCGTTCGTCGGCCTGATCAGCTATTCGGTCTACCTGCTGTCGCCGTTCGCAATGGTCTGGGTCCACCATTACGCCTGGCTTGGCGACGGCCCGCTGGCATGGTTCGCTTTCGTCGCCGCAGTCGTAGCGTCGTCCATTCTTGTCAGCTGGCTGTCACATTCTCTCGTCGAGAAACCCTGGATCGCGTTTGGACGCATGCTTCGTTCGGACCGCAGCAAGCCGGCTGCTCTCGCGCCGGCACTCGGCCGGCAGAGCGCGGCGCAATGACGAAGCGTCACGACGTGTGACGTAGTGCGCCTCGGACTCCCGCAACGCACACGGATTGTTTGCGCTGCAATAGCGCGCGCGAAACAGCGGCAGAACACGCCAAGGTGAGACGAATTTTAGAAAAGCCAACGCTTTTGTGTTGCGACCTCGTCAAGTGATTCTGCTTATGTTAGACTTACGTCTCAGAAGCAGGGAGGTCACCACGATGTCAGCAGTTGCTGAAGTGTTGTCGACCGTCGCGCATACCCGCGATCCACGTTGCAGCGAGTTGCCCACCTGTCCCGTCTGCGCCGACTCCATGGTCGCCGCCGAAGCATCCGCCTACGTCTCCGACCACATGATCAGCTATCTCTGGACCTGCGACAATTGCGGCTATGGCTTCGTAACCAAGCATGCCGTCAAGCAGCGGATCGTCTGCAATTGACGTCGATCAGCGCGGGGCGATATCGCCCCTCGCCCAGTCCTCGCGCGTACGCTGGTAGAACTCCTCGAACGTTCCGTGTGCGATCGCGTCCCTGATGCCCTGCATCAGGAACTGGTAGTAAGCGATATTGATCTCGGACAGCAGCATCGCCCCCAGCGTCTCGCCCGCCTTGACGAGATGATGCAGGTAGGCGCGCGCGTAGTTGCGCGTCGACGGCCATGGACTTTCCGCGTCGAGCGGACGCGGATCGTCGGCGTGGCGCGCGTTGCGCAAGTTCACCTGACCGAAACGCGTGAAAGCAACGCCATGCCGGCCATTGCGCGTCGGCATCACGCAATCGAACATGTCGATGCCGCGCTTCACCGCTTCGAGGATGTCGTCGGGCGTTCCGACGCCCATCAGATAGCGCGGCCGCTCCTGCGGCAGCAGCGGCGCGGTCTCGTCGATCATCGCCAGCATCACCGCCTGCGGCTCGCCGACGGCAAGGCCGCCGATCGCGTAACCGTGGAATCCGATCTCGACGAGGCCTTGGGCACTGGCGTGACGAAGCTGCGGGATGTCGCCGCCCTGCACGATGCCGAACAGCATGTAGCCGTCGGGCGCGCTCTCGAAGGCGCGCTTGGAGCGCTCGGCCCAGCGCAGCGACAGCCGCATGGCGCGGTCGATGTCGTCGCGCTCGGCGGGAAGCCGCACGCATTCGTCCATCTGCATGGCGATGTCGGAGCCGAGATAGCGCTGCACCTCGATCGAGCGCTCCGGCGACAGCTCGACCTTGGCGCCGTCGATATGCGAGCGGAAGGTGACGGCGTGCTCGCTGACCTTGCGCAAATCAGCCAACGACATCACCTGGAAGCCACCGGAATCCGTCAGCATCGGCCCGTTCCAGCCGGTGAATGTCTGCAGGCCGCCGAGCGCGGCGATCCGCTCCGCGCCGGGGCGCAGCATCAAATGGTAGGTGTTGCCGAGCACGATGTCGGCGCCGGCGTCGCGCACCTCGCGCCAGTGCATGCCCTTCATGGCGCCGGCGGTGCCGACCGGCATGAAGGCCGGCGTGCGCACAACGCCGTGCGGTGTGGTCAGGCGCCCGGTGCGAGCGGCGCCATCGGTGCCGAGCAGTTCGAAATGGTTTGGAAGACTGGTATCAGAAGGATTCATGGCGGTGCTTATTGCGTGTCAGGCGGGGCCGATCAACCCGCCCGGGCCCTCCGCTGCCTCAGACTGGGACAGATTTGACGCACAGCTCGTTGTTCCCGCGGCTTGCCAAATAAAACGATACAGTGTAGTTTTACCGTGGGGGCTGGACAAGATGCCGCGGTGACTTTGCCGGCGGCAGTATTTGCGTGATCGCCAGCCACCGACAATGCCCTCCCTTTCAAGTTTGACTGAAATCTCCGGCGCCGCGCGTGGCCGGATCAAGCACGCAGGTGTCCGCCTGACCGCGCTTCTGGCCCTGTCCTTGGGGCTGGCGCTCGGCGCCTGCACCTCCCTGCCCCGCACGCCCTACACGGCCGCCGAAGCCCAGGCCTCGCGCGTGCTCGATATCGACGGCCTCCGGCGCTACGCCGACGAGCCGGTCACGAAGTTCAGCTTCGAGAAGGACACCAGCACCGCGACGAAGAGCTATCTGGCGCTCTCCGGCGGCGGCGCCGATGGCGCCTACGGCGTCGGCCTGCTCAACGGCTGGTCCGCGGCGAGGACCCGCCCCACCTTCTCGGTCGTCTCGGGCGTCAGCACCGGCGGCCTGATCGCGCCTTTTGCGTTTCTCGGCTCGCAATATGACGACACGCTGAAGGACGTCTACACCAGCGGCATCGCGGAAAGCCTCTTGAACGATCCCAGCATCATGCGCGTGCTGTTCGGATCCGGCCTGTTCGGCAACACGCGGCTGCGCGAGCTCGTCGCCCGCTATGTCGGCCCGGAGATCATGGCGCAGGTCGCGCGCGAGAACGCCAAGGGCCGCAGGCTGCTGATCGTGACGACCGATCTCGACACCCAGCGCACCGCGATCTGGGACATGGGCAAGATCGCAGCCGTCGGCACACCCGAGGCGCTCAAGCTGTTTCGCGACGTGATGGCGGCCTCCGCCAGCATCCCGCTGGTGTTTCCGCCGATCATGATCGACGCCGAGGGCCAGGGCCGCAAATTTCAGGAGATGCATGTCGACGGCGGCGTGACGGCACCGGTGCTGACGCTGCCCGACGCCCTGCTGTTCCAGGGCAGCCGCCTGCCGGGCAGCGCGCGGATGGACATCTACATCCTCGTCAACAAGAAGATCGAGCGCAATTTCGAGCTGGTGTCCAACAGCACCATCGACGTTGCCTCGCGCAGCCTGTCGGCGATCACGCAGTCGCAGACCCGCTCGATCATCTTCTCGACCTACGATTTCGCGAAGCGCAACCGCCTGGGCTTCCATCTCTCCTATATCGCACGCGACTATCCCGCGCCGCCGTCGGAGGGGTTCGACACCGGCTACATGCGGGCGCTGTATCAGTACGGATATGAGAAGGCCGCGTCCGGACAGGCCTGGACCTCGACGCTGCCGTGACCCCGTCGTGACGGAACGAGGTCGTATCGAGACCGTTGACGATACGGCCAGTTCGGCCAGATTCGCGATGACGCCCCGGCTCCTGCGCGATATAGAGCGAATGACAGGCAACGCGCAGGAATCATTGGGCATGGGATTGACTGCGACCAGGACAAGATCGGCAATGGCGCGGCGCGAGGTGCCGAAGTCGCGCGGCGGCCGGCCGACCAAGACCGCCGCCATCGAGCGCGACCAGCGACTGATCGAGGTCGCCACCCGCCTGTTCCTGGACCGCGGTTTCGACGCCACCTCGCTCGACGCCGTCGCGGAAGCGGCCCGCGTGAGCAAGCCGACCGTCTATTCCCGCTATGGCGACAAGCGCGGCCTGTTTGCTGCCGTGCTGAGGCGCGAAATCGAGCGCTGGCTTGCCCCGCTGTCCGCGGCAGCCGAGACGCAGCTCTCCAGCGCCTCGGACATTTCCGTCGAGCAGAAGCTGGTCGAGATCGGGCGCGAGATGCTGACCTTCACCTGCGGGCCCGATGCCGTCGCCTTCAGCCGCATGATGACGTCACAGGCCATCAACTTCCCCGACGTCGCCAAGCTCGGCAAGGAGGAAGGCTGGCTCAAGGCCGTCGCCACCACGGCGCGCTTCTTCGACCATCTGGTGGCGCGGGGCGCGCTCGACCTCGAAGACACGACGATCGCTGCGGAAGTGTTCCTCGACGTCGTCGTCGGCCATACCCACCGAATGGCGACGTTCGGGATGGCGCTCGAGATGAAGGCTGCTGAAAAGCGGATGCGCGTCGCCATCAAGTTGTTTCTGGCCGGCGCGCTGGGCCCGGCCGACCGCGTCCAGGACGTGCTCAAAGACGCGCCCAAGGCCACGCCGCGGCGCCGCCCGTCGCGCTGACAATTCCGTGAGCTTGCGGTCTTTCCCCGCGGGGAACCGCCCCGCGTCGTTGACCGAAACAAAACGATACGGTATGGTTTAATTATGAGCCGGTACGGACCGCTTTTTCACCAGCCCCAAAGAGGTCCGTCCTGTTTCGAACGCCGCGGCGGGCACAACCTGCTACGACGCTCCGCGGCCGGCCTTTGCCCAAGGCCGGCCGTGAAATCTTTACGAACATCCGGCACACTCGCTGGCCGAGGGTTTCGAGCATGAAGGCAGCACGACAACACGCCTGGACGTTATTCGCCGCCGCGCTGTCGACATGGCTCGTCGCAGCGCCGGCGCAGGCGATCGTCTCGGCCGAAGGCACACCCACCGCCCTTCACAGCGACACAGATGGGAACGCCGAGGCCGATCGCCAAGCGGTGAGCCGCGAGATCGAGCGCTTTCGTTCCTCGTCGATCACGATCAGTCAGGCCATGGCGATCGCGGAAGCCCGCCATGCCGGCGCCACCACCGCCGATGTGAGCTTCGACGGCGCCTCGGGCGTGCCGGTCTACCGGGTGAAGACCCTGCACAACGACCGCATCTGGCGCCACACCATCAATGCCGCGACCGGCGAGCTCGTGGGCGGGGAAGCCGCCCTGCCCCTCGCCGAGCTCGACCACGACGATCGCAGCAATCTCGCAGCGCTCGGCGCGATCAGGCACCGCCTGGCCGATGCCGTGCGCGTCGCCGAGCGCGCGGCCTCGGGCAAGGCGATCAGCGGCGGCCTCGTGCGCGAGGGCGGCCGGCTCAGCTTCGCCATCGTCGTGATCAGCGGCGACGACCTCAAGGAGGTCATCCTGGAGCCGCCGGGCGCCCGCGCCAAATAGCGGCGCGTCGCTCGCGCGGCCACATTCCCGCCGAAAAGCCATTGACGGGCGCCAGACTCTCCCGCATAAGGCGCACCATGTTCACGACCACCAAACGCACGACCAAAACCACCACGGCCCCAGGGGCCCGGGGAGGCGTGCGCGCGTAGGTCGTCGACTTAAACGCATCAGCTCTACCGAAGCCCCGCCCTCGATGGTCCGGGGCTTTTTTGTTGTCTCGAATTCAAATGCAATGGAGGACAAAGTGAGTAACGATCCCGTCGTCGCGATTGTCGGCGTCACCGGTGCGGTGGGCGCCGAATTCATCGCCACCATGGACAAGCGCGGATTCCGCGTCGGCAAGCTCAAGGCGTTGGCCAGCGCCCGCTCGGCCGGCAAGACGGTGTCGTTCCGCGGCCAGAACGTCGTCATCGAGGAACTGACCGAGCGCGCCTTCGAAGGCGTCGACATCGCCCTGTTCTCCGCCGGCGGCAGCATCTCCAGGAAGTTCGCGCCGATCGCGGTGAAGTCGGGCGCCGTCGTCGTCGACAATTCCTCCGCCTTTCGCATGGACCCGAACGTGCCGCTGGTGATCCCCGAGATCAACGCGAACCGCATCAGGGATCACAAGGGCATCATCGCCAACCCGAACTGCGCCGCGATCACCGCACTGGTGCCGCTCTGGCCGATCCACCAGAAGAACCGCATCAAGCGCGTGATCATCTCGACCTACCAGGCAGCTTCCGGCGCCGGCGCCGCCGCGATGGACGAGCTCGTGGAATCCACCCGCGCCAATCTCAACGGGCAGGTCTACACGCCCAAGGTGATGCCGCACCCCTACGCCTTCAATCTCTTCAACCACAACACCGCGGTCGATCCCGAGACCGGGTACAACGACGAAGAGACCAAGGTCATCAAGGAAACCCGCAAGATCTTCGAGGACGAGACCATCGCCGTCGGCGTGACCTGCGTCCGCGTGCCGGTGCTGCGCGCGCATTGCGAGGCCATCACGTTCGAATGCGAGAAGCCGATCAATGAGGACCAGGTCCGCGCCATCATGGCGCAGGCGCCCGGCGTGAAGATCGTCGACGACCGCGCCAAGAACTACTTCCCGATGCCGATTGACGCCTCGGGCCAGGACGACGTCCTGGTCGGCCGCATCCGCAAGGACCTCAGCGACCCTAGCGGGCATTCAATCTCGATGTTCGTGGCGGCCGATCAGCTGCTCAAGGGCGCGGCGCTGAACGCGGTGCAGATCGCGGAGCTGCTGCCGCAGCGGGTTATGGCGTAACGGCCATCGTAGGGTGGGTTACGCCTTCGGCTAACCCACCCTACGGCTCTGCCCGGAATAACAAACACGCATCCCCGTACGAGTAAAACCGATACCCGCTCGCAATCGCGTGGGCGTACGCAACCTGCATCGTCTCCAGCCCGGAAAACGCCGACACCAGCATGAACAGCGTCGACTTCGGCAAATGGAAATTCGTCATCAGGATATCGACGGCGCGGAAGCGATAGCCGGGGGTGATAAAGATCGCGGTCTCGGCCGCGAACGGCTGGATCGTGCCGTCCTCGCTCGCCGCGCTCTCGAGCAGCCGCAATGACGTCGTGCCGACCGCGATGATGCGGCCGCCGCTGTTTCGCGCGGTGTTGAGCCGCTCGGCGGTCCCGGCCGAGATGGTGCCCCATTCGGCGTGCATCTTGTGGCCTTCGGTGTCGTCCACCTTCACCGGCAGGAAGGTCCCTGCCCCAACATGCAGCGTGACACGGTTGATGCCGACGCCGCGCGCGTGCAGCGCCTGCTCCAGTGCCGGCGTAAAATGCAGCCCCGCGGTGGGCGCCGCGACCGCGCCCTCATTCGCCGCGAACATCGTCTGGTAATCCGCGAGGTCCTGATCGTCGGGCGTGCGCTTGGAGGCGATGTAGGGCGGCAGCGGCGGACTGCCGAGATCGGCGATGGCCTGATCGAGCGCCGGCCCGTGGAACGAGAACGACAGCGTCACCTCGCCCTCGCTGCCCTTGGCCTCGACCTCGGCGTCGAGATGGCCGAGCAGGCAGACCTTGCCCTCGTTGCCGAAGCGAATGCGGTCGCCGGCAACCAGCTTCTTCGCGGGCTTGACCAGCGCCTGCCAGCGCGAGCCGTCGAGCCGCTTGATCAGCGTCGCCTCGATCTTCGGCTCGGTCTCGCGGCCGATGCGGCGGCCCTTCAACTGCGCGGCGATCACCTTGGTGTCGTTGACGACGAGCTGATCGCCCGCCTTCAGCCATTGCGGCAGATCGGCGATGGTCTGGTCGCGCAATGCGCCGTTCTCCACGACCAGCATCTTCGCGGAGTCGCGCGGATGCGCCGGACGCAACGCGATGCGCTCGGCGGGCAAGTCGAAATCGAAGAGGTCGGTGCGCATGTCTCACTAGCACCGTCATTCCGGACGCCGCGCATCGAGCGCGGCGATCCGGAATCCCGAGATTGTGGCGCGAGATTCCGGGTTCGCGCCAAGGCGCGCCCGGAATGACGGGTGACTATTCCTTGTCGGCCGCCATGCGCGCCTTGACGATCTTGTCGGGGTTCTGCACCGGCTCGCCGCGCTTGATCTTGTCGACGTTCTCCATGCCCTCGGTGACCTTGCCCCACACCGTGTACTGGTTGTCGAGGAAGCGGGCGTCGTCGAAGCAGATGAAGAACTGGCTGTCGCCGGAATCGGGGCTCGCCGCGCGGGCCATCGAGGTGGTGCCGCGCACATGCGGCTCCTTGTTGAACTCGGCCTTCAGCTTCTTGCCGGAGCCGCCGGTGCCGGTGCCGTGCGGGCAGCCGGTCTGCGCCATGAAGCCCTCGATCACGCGATGGAACACGATGCCGTCGTAGAAGCCCTCGCGGACCAGTTCCTTGATGCGCGCGACATGGCCGGGCGCGAGGTCGGGACGCATCTCGATGGTGACGGGGCCCTGGGTGGTCTCGAGGATCAGGGTGTTTTCGGTGGCGCTCATGCTCGTCTCTCTTGGGTTGGAGGTGAAGTCTTCCGGCCGTGGAATGGGATCTTGAATGGATGCCCCGCAACGGCGCCGCCCATTGCATCGGTAAATGGCATCGGCGTGCAGCGTTGCAATGCCTCCATCACCGCGATCCGGTACTGGAGCCGGTCATTGTCGGAGGCCTCCGCGGACTCATAGGTAATCTTCGGATGGCCCAGAATGTTTCCGTCCCGGGTAAAGCTCACGGCGACGGTGATGTCGAGTGGGCGGGCCCGGGAGGGCGGCGGCGGCCTCCAGCAACTGTAGAGCCGCACGGCGACGTCGCGGATGGTGTTGACCCGGTCAGGCGTCTGCCCAGCCGCGCCGGAGGTGGCAAGCAGGAGCGCCGCGGCAGCTACCAGGAGCTTTTCGCCACGGCGCGCCATCGAGCTCCCCTATTTGATGTCGGAAGCGACCTGCACCTTCACCATCTTGTCGGGATCGGTGACGGCGCCGCCCGGCGAGCCCGCCGGGGCCTTCTTCAACTTGTCGACGACGTCCATGCCCTGCACGACCTCGCCGATCACGGTGTACTGGCCGTCGAGGCTGCCGCCGTCGGCGAACATGATGAAGAACTGCGAGTTGGCGGTGTCGACGCTGTCGCCGCGGCGGGCCATGCCGACGATGCCGCGCGCGAAATGCACCTTGGAGAATTCCTGCTTCAGGTTCGGATATTTCGAGCCGCCGGTGCCGTTGAATTTCTCGCCGTCGCCGGTCTGCGCCATGAAGCCGTCCATGACGCGATGGAACGGCACGTTGTTGTAATAGCCCTCGCGCGCGAGCGTCTTGAGGCGCTCGGCGTGCTGCGGCGCCAGATCGGTGCGCAGCTTGATGACGATGCGGCCCTTGGTGGTGTCGATGACCAGCGCGTTGGCCTTGTCCAGGTTTGCCGGCAGTTGCTGCGCCAGCGCCGGGGCCGCGCCCAACAGCGCGGCAAAGATCGTGGCAAGAATTGCGAGACGACGGATCATGAGAACTCCGGATCTGGTGAGATGAGACAGCGCGCCGTTATCCGGCGAATTTGGCCTTGAGCAGGGTGGCAACGAGCGGCGGCACGAAGGTCGAGACATCGCCGCCCATCCCTGCGATCTGGCGGACCAAAGTGGCGGTGATCGGGCGGACCATGGGAGAGGCCGGCAGGAAGACCGTGTGCACCTCGGGCGCCATGGCCTCGTTCATGCCGGCAAGCTGCATCTCGTAGTCGAGGTCGGTGCCGTCGCGCAGGCCGCGGATCATGATGGTCGCGCCAACCTTGCGCGCCGCGGTCACCGACAGATCGTCGAACGTCACGGCTTCGAGGGTGCAGCCGGCCTGGGCCGCCACCGGCCCGCAGACGTCGTGGAGCATCTTCAGCCGCTCCTCGGTCGAGAACAGCGGCTTCTTGCCGGGGTGGACGCCGATCGCGACCACCAGCCTGTCACACAGGGGGACGGCATGGCGGACCACGTCCAGATGGCCGTTGGTGATGGGGTCGAAGGAACCCGGATAGAAGGCAATGCGCGGCATGGCCCCCTCCTACCGCGCCGGGCCCGGGCCGGCAAGCCGGGCAGGTTCCTTGTCGGTTTCCTTGTCGGTTTTCTGCCCTCTTTCCTGCCCTCTCCCGGAAATTGCCCGCCGGGAATGTCGGCGCGCCCGGCTTTGTTTCGTCCTCGGGGCAGCGACGAAACAAAACGGAGTGCGAACGAAACCATTTCCGGCGTCCGCGAAGACGTCCGGAAACTGGCCATGGTTACTAATCCGGCCAACGAAAGACGGGCCGCACACTGGGCGTAGGCGGCCGCATCACAGGGGACAGTCAATGATCAAGACGCTTTCGGCGATCGTACTCTCTGCGTGTGTTGCCGCAGCCCTCACCCTCCTGCCCGGCTTTGCACCGACCGTCGAGGCGAGCGTGCCGCAGGCGCTGGCCAAGAGCGACCGGCTCGATATCCGCAGCATCGGCCGCGACTGCTCCCAGCAGGCCTGGCCGAATTTCGAGGCGTCCTGCCTGCGCCGCGCCGGCACCAAGGCCGACGTCCGCCAGGCCCGCCTCGTGACGGCCGACCGCACGCCGTAGCCGTCTCTGTCAGTTTCGCGTCAGCTAGGCCTCCCAAGATAAACCCCGAGATAAACACCATGGCTATTTGCGACGTCCCGTCGCAGACTGCGTCGTGCTCGCGCCCGTCGGAATGGCCCGCCGGGCGCGATCCCATCGGGGGGTTTGCCTTTGTCCAGTACGCCCGCAGTCGCCTCCGGCCATCATCCTGATCCACTGCCGCTGGCCATGACCATGGGCGCCCTCGGGGTCGTCTATGGCGATATCGGCACCAGCCCTCTCTACGCCCTGAAGGAAGCCGCCAAGGCGGCGGCCCATGGCGGCACGCTAAGTCACGACGCTGTCCTGGGGGTTGCTTCGCTGATCCTCTGGGCGCTGCTGCTGATCATCTCGCTGAAATATGCCCTGCTGATCCTGCGCGCGGACAATCGCGGCGAAGGCGGCATCGTCGCCCTGCTGGCCCTGCTGCACGCCCGCAACGCCCAGCCCGGCACCTGGCGGGCGCATCTGCTCGTCGTCGGCCTCGTCGGCGCCGCCCTGCTCTATGGCGACGGCGCGATCACGCCCGCGATCTCGGTGCTCTCCGCCATCGAGGGTCTCAAGGTGGACGCGCCCTCGCTCGCGCCGGCCGTGGTGCCCATCACGGTCGCCATCCTGATCGGGCTGTTCATGATGCAGAAGCAGGGCACCGGCTTCATCGGTCGCATCTTCGGCCCGGTGATGCTGGCCTGGTTCTTTGTGCTGGCCGCGCTCGGCATCCACGGCATCGTCAAGGCGCCGGCGGTGCTGGCGGCGCTGAGCCCGCTCTATGCTTTCGACTTCCTGATCCACCAGGACTTCCACATCTCCTTCGGAATTCTCGGCGCGGCCTTCCTCGCGGTGACCGGCGGCGAGGCCATGTATGCCGACATGGGCCATTTCGGCCGCATGCCGATCCGGCTCGCCTGGTTCGCGATCTGCCTGCCCGCGCTGGTGCTGAACTATTTCGGCCAGGCCGCGCTCCTGATCACCGACCCCACGATGATCGAGAATCCGTTCTTCCAGCTCTGCCCCGACGCCCTGCACTATCCGCTGGTCGCGTTCTCGGCGGTGGCGACCGTGATCGCCTCGCAGGCCATCATCTCCGGCGTGTTCTCGCTGACCCAGCAGTCGATCCAGCTCGGCTTCCTGCCGCGCATGCAGATCCGCCACACCACCAGCGATGCGATCGGCCAGATCTACGTGCCGCTGGTGAACTGGCTGCTCGCCGCCGCCACGTTGGGCGCGGTGCTCTCCTTCGGCACATCAGACGCGCTCGCCGGCGCTTACGGCATCGCGGTGTCGCTGCTGATGGCGATCACCACGCTGCTCGCCGCCCTGGTCGCGATCCAGTGGGGCTATTCGCCCTGGCTCGTAGTCGCCGTGAACGGCTTCTTCTTCGTGATCGACGTGATCTTCTTCTCGGCCAATTCGGTCAAGCTGTTCGAAGGCGGCTGGTTTCCGCTCATGCTCGCGGCCCTCGTGGCCTTCATGATGCTGACCTGGCGTGCCGGCGTGAAGCTGGTCGAAGCGGCACGCGCCCGGCTGCGCCAGCCGGAAGAGGATTTGATCGAGACCGCGGTCAACAAGTGCAGCGCTAGGCTGCCCGGCACCGCCGTGTTCCTGGCCTCCGCGCCGCGCGGCGTGCCGCTCGCGCTGACCCAGTTCGTCAAGCACAACCGCGTGCTGCACGAGCGCATCATCCTCGTCACCGTACTGATCGAGGAGGTGCCGCACGTCGCCGACGAGGCCCGCGCCGAGGTGCACGAGATCATATCCGGCATCACCCGCGTGATCCTGCATTACGGCTTCATGCAGAACCCGACGATCTACGAAGGACTGACGCTCGCCTGCCGCCAGGGCCAGCTGCCCGGCATCGACCTCTCCGACATCACCTATTACGTCGGCCGCGAAACCATCATCCCGCGCGAGGACGTTCCGGGCATGTGGGTCTGGCGCGAAGGCCTGTTCGCCTTCCTCCAGCGCAACGCCGAACGCTCCGCCGCGTTCTTCGGCGTGCCGACCAAGCAGGTCGTGGAGTTCGGCACGGAGCTGGAGATTTAGCGCGGCGAGTAGTGAGTGGCGAATAGCGAATTGAGCAGCTCACCCAATTCGCTATTCCCTATTCGCCATTCGCCCCATTGCCGCTCTCGGCCTCTTCCGTGATGTGCTCGACCGAGACGACATGCTCGTCCTCGGCGGTGTCGAACACGATCACGCCCTGGGTCGAGCGGCCGGCGATGCGGATGCCTTCGACCGGGCAGCGGATCAGCTGGCCCTTGTCGGTGACCAGCATGATCTGATCAGCATCCTCCACGGGGAAGGACGCAACCAGATTGCCGTTGCGGTTGTTGACGCTCATGGCGACGATGCCTTTGCCGCCGCGGCCGGTGGTGCGGTACTCGTAGGACGAGGTCCGCTTGCCATAGCCGTTGACGGAGACGGTCAGCACGATTTGCTCGGCCGCCGACATCTCGGCATAGCGCTCCTGGGTGAGCTGGAAGTTGCCAGAGGTCTCTTCCGCCTCGGTATCGACCGCAGGCTCCTCGGCCGCGGTATCGCCGGCCACCGCGCGGCGCATCTTCAGATAGGCCGAGCGCTCGTCGGACGTGGTCTCGACATGGCGCAAGATCGACATTGAGATGACCTTGTCATCTTCAAGCGAGATGCCTCGAACGCCCATCGAGGTTCGACCACCGAAGACCCGAACGCCGTGCTCCTTGATCTCGCCATCCTTGTCAGGTCGGGGGTCACTGACCCGGAAGCGGATGCACTGGCCGGCGGCCGTCGTCAGCAGCACGTCGTCGCGCTCGGTGCAGATCTGCACGTCGACGATGGCTTCGCCGTCGTCGAGCTTCATCGCGATGATGCCGGAGCGGCGGACGTCGACGAAGTCGGACAGCTTGTTGCGCCGGACATTGCCGCCCGTGGTGGCGAACATCACGTCGAGCTGGCCCCAGGTCGATTCATCCTCGGGCAGCGGCATGATGGTGGTGATGCGCTCGCCCTGCTCCAGCGGCAGGATGTTGATCAGCGCCTTGCCGCGCGCGTTCGGCGCCGCCATCGGCAGGCGCCAGACCTTTTCCTTGTAGACCTGGCCGCGCGACGAGAAGAACAGCACCGGAGTATGAGTCGATGCGACAAAGAGCCGGCTGACGAAATCCTCGTCGCGGGTCTGCATGCCGGCGCGGCCCTTGCCGCCGCGGCGCTGGGCGCGATAGGCCGACAGCGGCACGCGCTTGACGTAGCCGGCGTGCGACACGGTCACGACCATGTCCTCGCGCTGGATCAGGTCCTCGTCCTCGACCTCGCCTTCCTGCTCCATGATCACGGTGCGGCGCGGCGTGGCGAACTCGGCCTTCACCTCGGCAAGCTCGGTCTTGATGATGTCGAGGATGCGGGCGCGCGAGCGCAGGATCGCGAGATAGTCTTCGATCTCGCCGGCGAGCTTGGCCAGCTCCTCGCCGATCTCGTCGCGGCCGAGCGCGGTGAGGCGTGCGAGGCGCAGTTCCAGGATCGCCCTCGCCTGCTCCAGCGAGAGACGGATGGTGCCGTTCTCGTTGATGCGGTGGCGCGGATCGTCGATCAGCGTGATGATGTCCTCGACGTCCCGGGCGGGCCAGTCGCGCGTCATCAGGGTCTCGCGCGCAGCGGCCGGCGTCGGCGAGTGGCGGATCACGCGGATGATCTCGTCGATATTGGCGACCGCGATGGCGAGGCCGACCTGCTCATGCGCGCGTTCGCGCGCCTTGCGCAGCTTGTGCTTGGTGCGGCGGGTGACGACCTGCTCGCGGAAGCCGACGAAGATCGTCAGCATGTCCTTCAGGTTCATCGTCTGCGGACGGCCGCTATCGAGCGCGACGGCGTTGACGCCGAAAGAGGTCTGCAGCGGCGTGAATTTGTAGAGCTGGTTCAGCACCACGTCGGGCACGGCGTCGCGCTTGAGCTCGACGACCACGCGGTAGCCGTCGCGGTCGGATTCGTCGCGCAGATCGGAGATGCCCTCGATCTTCTTTTCCTTGTAGAGCTCGGCGATGCGCTCGACCATCGTCGCCTTGTTCACCTGATACGGGATCTCGGTGATGACGATCGCCTCGCGTTCCTTGCGGACGGTCTCGAAGGTGACCTTGCCGCGCATCACGATGGAGCCGCGGCCGAGGTGATAGGCGCTGCGGATGCCCTGGCGTCCGAGGATGATGCCGCCGGTCGGGAAATCCGGGCCCGGAATGATGTTGTTGAGCTCGTCGATGGTCAGCGACGGGTTGTCGATCAGCGCCACGCAGGCGTCGATGACCTCGCCGAGATTGTGCGGCGGGATGTTGGTGGCCATGCCGACCGCGATGCCGCCGGCGCCGTTGACGAGCAGGTTCGGGAAGCGTGCCGGCAGGACCACCGGCTCCCGCTCGGAACCGTCGTAATTGTCCTGGAAATCGACCGTATCGTCGTCGATGTCCTCGAGCAGCTTCAGCGCGATCTTGGTCAGGCGGGATTCGGTGTAGCGCATCGCCGCCGGCGGATCGCCGTCGACCGAGCCGAAATTGCCCTGTCCGTCGATCAGGGGCGCGCGCATCGAGAAGTCCTGCGCCATGCGCACCAACGCGTCGTAGATCGCCTGGTCGCCATGGGGATGGTACTTACCCATGACCTCACCGACGGCACCGGCGGACTTCTTATGCTTCTTGTCCGGCGTGTCGCCGCGATTGTTCATCGCGTACAGGATACGGCGATGCACCGGCTTCAACCCGTCGCGCGCATCGGGCAGCGCACGCGACACGATCACGCTCATCGCGTAATCGAGATAGGACTTCTTCATCTCCTCGTAGATCGAAACGGGGCGAATGTCCGAGGGTTGCGCCGGCTGGTCGCCGGGCTTGTTGTCGTCGTCAGCCAAGGGGGAATCCGGTGAGTTTTTGTCTGGGAATCATATAGCGCATCGCACCCCTGATAACCACCTTTGCGGGGGTCTTGGAAGCGCTTTTTCCGACTGTTTTTCCAGAGACTTACGCCTATCCCGGCACCGCCTCTGACGGGGCCTGAACAAGCCGGGCGGAACCGCCCCTCAAGCCCCGAAAATCACCCGGTGCATGATGCGCCCGGGGACCAGCGTGAACAGGCCCGCCACGACCAGCGCGCCGGCAAAGATGAAGATCATCATCCGCCGGTGATCGGCGACGCGATGGGTATGGGCCCGCCACACCGCGAGCGGCAGGACCACGAGCGTGAAGATCGACAGGAGATGGATCGGGCCGAACGGCCCGACCATCCGAATCCCGTGGATCCAGAACGAGGATGCGGCGACGACGACCATCAGGCCGACCCAGATCCAGCCGATCGTCCGGTGCGGCAGCGTGCCCTTGGGAGCGGCGAACTGGACGAGGCCGAGCACGAAGGCGGCCATGGCGGCAAAGGCATGCAGTGGGATCGCCGGAGCGGCCTCGAGCAGCGGCGTAAGGCTCATGCAGGCTTCCCCAGATCGACGGATCGCCATGTGAATAGGATTAACATGAAGTTAATACCATTCACATCGCAGTCCGTCAAAGCGTTGAGGCAGCACATGAGGCAAGCCCGGAAAAGCCGAGCCTTACCCGTCAATTGGTAAGAAATCCTGTCGCTTTGCGCGAGCACGCAAATCCAACGGCGGACATCACAGCGATGAGCTTAGAACGGGGGACCTCGGAGCGGCCGTCGACACCCCGAAGATGCGCATATAACCTTTTGAAATCCGTCACCGAGCACCACCACCCCACCCAGAGCGCGGTCGCCGGGCTCTCCCCGATCCGTTCTTCCAGAGCAGTGAAGTGACCAACGTCCTGTTTGTCTGCAGCGCCAATCGCCTCCGCAGCCCCACCGCCGAACAGGTCTTTTCGGCCTGGCCGGGGATCGAGGCCGACTCGGCCGGCATCTCGAACGACGCGGACGTGGTGTTGTCCTCCGAGCAGGTCGAATGGGCGGACATCATCTTCGTCATGGAGAAGGCCCACCGCAACAAGCTGAATCGGAAATTCCGATCCAGCCTGAACGGCAAGCGGGTCATCTGCCTCGACATTCCCGACGACTATGAATTCATGGACCCGGCCGGATCCTCGAAAACCGCGCGGGCCGCTTCCTGTCCCGCCCCTCGCCGGCGGCTCCAACTTCGAAGGCCGCCGCGGAACGGGACTAAGACTCCAGCTCAGAACGGGATATCGTCGTCCATGTCGTTGTTGCGGCCACCACCGCCGGCGGCCACCGGACGGCGCGGTGCGCTGCTGACCGGACCGGAGGAGCCGAAATCGCCACCCGGCTCGTCACCGAAGCTGCCGCCTCCTCCACCGCCGCCGCGACCGTCGAGCATGGTCAGGGTCGAGTTGAATCCCTGCAGCACGACTTCGGTCGAGTACTTCTCGGCGCCCTGCTGGTCGGTCCATTTGCGGGTCTGCAGCGCGCCCTCGATGTAAACCTTGGCGCCCTTCTTCAGGTACTGCTCGGCGACCTTGCAGAGCCCTTCGTTGAAGATCACGACGCGGTGCCACTCGGTCTTTTCCTTGCGCTCGCCGCTGTTCTTGTCGCGCCAGGTCTCCGAGGTCGCGATGCTCAAATTCGCGATCGGCCGCCCGTCCTGGGTGCGGCGGATTTCAGGATCCTTGCCGAGATTTCCAACCAGAATGACCTTGTTGACGCTTCCCGCC